>ENA-OQNO01000260-OQNO01000260.1-human-gut-metagenome-genome-assembly--contig:-NODE-260-length-57303-cov-5.574402_pt1 | contig 57303 bp, 51 predicted proteins | sample MGYA00242629_ERZ504880 | MGnify/ENA primary metagenome ERZ504880 (study PRJEB26092, sample SAMD00036377) | human gut metagenome | host: Homo sapiens | study: EMG produced TPA metagenomics assembly of... | reverse complement strand
AGTGCACGAAGTCCATGCCCATCTTCGAGGCGATGAACATGAGGGAGACGCACACCTGCGTGGCGTCGCCGACGAAGGCGAGCTTGCAGTCCTCGATCTTCTTGCCCTCGGGGAGGTTCTCGATCATGGTGAGCAGGTCGCCGAGCTCCTGCGTGGGGTGGTTGTAGTCGGACATGCCGTTGATGACGGGCGCGGCGGAGTTCGCGGCCAGCCCGACCACGTCGGGGTGGCGGTTCACGCGGGCCATGAGGATGTCGACGAGCGAGCCCATGACGCGGGCGGTGTCCTCGAGCGTCTCGTGGCCGCCGAGCTGGATGGTGCCCGGGCCGAAGAACTGCGCGTGGCCGCCCAGGTCGGTCATGGCCGTCTCGAAGGAGATGCGGGTGCGGGTGGACACCTGCTGGAAGATCATGCCGAGCGTCTTGTCCTTGAGGATGAGCGGGTAGCGGCCGCCCTCCTTGATCATGGTCTTCATGGAGCGGGCCAGCTCGATCATGTCGAGCAGCTCTTCTTTGGTGAAGTCGTTGGTGTCGATGTAGTCCTTCACTGCCATGGTTCCTCCTAAAGGAATCGGTCCCCGCGGTCGCCTCTTGTCGTCGACCGCATCTCTTGGGCCCAACTATGCAGCCGACCCCCGTTTCTGTGAAGGAATAATGAAGATTATTTTGCAGGAAAAACTCCTATACCCGAAATAATCTCGGTCGTTTACATCGCTGATCAGGTATTCTAATCTCGCGCTCCAAAACGTCTACAACCTCGTTAGTACCTTCTAATCTCGCGAGGTAGAATTGCACCGAGGAGATCGGCCACCCAAGTTGGGGAAGCGAGGGGACTAAACCTTGGAGATTGCCTTCTATTTCTACACGATCCTCGTCATGCTCGTCTGCATCGCTGCAGGCACGATTTCCCTCTCCGCGTATTTCGTCTCCCGAAAACGCAGCCACTTATATATGGTGGCGTTCTTCCTGTTCTACTTTCTCGACCTCGCGCTCATCTTCCAGAACGAATACCTGGGCCAAAACACCAACTTCCCCCTCGAGGCGTTCTACGCCATCGACTACCCTGCGCTCAAAATCCTGTTCTCGCTCGGCACCATCGAGGCGCTGTGGCTTGTGGCATGCGACTTTCTCGACGAGCACCGCCCCGCGCTGCTCGTCGGCCCGGCGGTGGGCTTCGTGCTGGGGAGCATCGCCGTGCTCGCGTTCCTTCCCGAAGGGCAGTACAAGCAGTGGCTGTTCTACAGCATGCGACAGATCTTCCTGCTGTGGTGCCTGGGCTACGTGCTGCTGCGCTACCGCACCACCGAAGGCGAGATCGAGAAGGCGCGCATGCGCCGGCAGGAGCCGCTGTTCCTCGCCACGCTCATCCTCACCATCTGCATCATCGCCGAAGACGTGTTCATGATGCTCATCTGGGACCCGGACCCCTCGTCAGCCACGCTGCTGCCGCTGTACATCTCCGAGCGCAACTTCTCCGAGAACTTCCTCATGCTGGCCTTCGCGTTCTTCAGCCTGCGCGAAGCGGCCGGTGCCCTGCGCCTGCGCTTCAAGGAGCCGCCCGCGTCCGAGAACCCCGTCGTGCGCCAGCGCATCGACGAGCTGCTGCCCGCGTACTGCGAGCGTCACAAGCTCACCGCGCGCGAGCGCGAGATTGCAGCCCTCGTGCTCATGGGCAAGGACAACCAGAACATCGCGAGCGAGCTGCAACTGGCGTTGGGCACGGTGAAGGCGCACGTGCACAACATCCTGAAAAAGACCGACCACGCCACGCGCCAAGACCTCACCCGCGACTTCTGGAAAGAATGAACCCGCCGACAACCGTATAAGGTAAGGAGCTGACGCGCGTGAACGAGATCTGGTTTTGCTACACCATGCTGTTCATCCTCATGTGCCTGTTCTCCGCGAGCATGTCCCTATCGGCCTACTTCGTGTCGCACCGCTCCACCTATATCGGCATCATGGCGTTCTTTATCGCGTTCTGCCTGGAAACGTCGCTCATCTTCCTCGACGAATACTCCTATTTGAAACCCGCCACCGCAGCGGGCGTGCTCACCTTCCCCTTCCTCCACGCCTGGATAAAGCTCGCGTTCTCCACGGTGTTCATCATCAGCGTGTGGTGGGTGGTGCTGGAATTCGTGGAGCGTCGCTCGTGGAAGCGCATCATCGTGCCGTGCGCGATCTGCGTCGCGATCCAGACGGCGTGCGTGCTGTTCGTGCAGGACACGCGCCTTTGCCAGTGGATATTCTACGGCGCGCGCGATCTGTGCGTGCTGGCAGCGCTCGGCTACGGCTACTGGACCTACCGCATGCGCGCGGACGACGCGCTGCGCCGCCACCTCACACGGCTCAAAAAGCCGTTCTTCGCATTCGTCGTGCTCGTCGTGCTCGTGTTCATCGAAGACTCCGTGATGATGTACTACCTGGCTCCGCTCATCCCGAACGAGTCGTTCCTCTACCACCTCAGCGAACGCAACGCCTGCGAGAACATCGCGGTCATCGCCTGCGCCGTGCTGGCCATCCATTCGGCGGCAGGCACGCTGTCGGTGCGCTTCCACGAGCCGCCCACCACGGCGAACACGAAGGTGGAGCAGCGTGCCCACACGCAGTTCGCGCGCTTCGCCGACCGTCACGAGCTCACGCCGCGCGAACGCGACGTGCTGGCGCTGCTGCTGGAGGGCAAGGACAACCAGAACGTGGCCAGCACGCTCACGCTGTCGCTGGGCACCGTGAAGGCGCACGTGCACAACATCTACCGCAAGGCGAACGTGAGCTCGCGCCAGCAACTGCTGCAGAGCTTCTGGAAGGAAGACTGATCTTCCCTGCTCATCGGCGCGCTAACCCCTTCTAATCCCGCACGGGACCAATCCAACCCCTTCTAAACTTCCCTCCCCCGCGTACGGCGCGTATGGTCGCATCAAGGAGGGCGGCCGAATGCGGCGCCCGCAGGGAGGGCGGCTGGCGCCGCCCCGCACACATCGGGAAAGGAGGGCAGCGCTGATGGCAACAGAATCAGACACCGTCGCGGTCGCAGCAAGCGACGAGGACCGCGAGCTCGGCACGAAGCCCGTGCACGGTCTGTTCGTGAAGTACTCGCTCATCACGCTCATCGGCATGGCCGCGCAGGCCGTCATGGTTATCCTGGAGGGAGTGATCATCGGCAACGGCCTGGGATCGTTCGGCCTCGCCGTCGTGGGCATCATCATGCCGCTCGAGCTGCTGAACCTGGCGTTGGGCGGCTCGCTGGGCATGGGCGTGGCAACCGTGGCGGGCAACCGCCTGGGCGCCGGCGACGCCGCCGGAGCGCGCAAGGCGTTCTCGCAGGGCTTCTGGCTGTCCACGTACCTCATCTTGGCCATCTCCGTGCTCATCTTCATCTTCGCGCCGCAAATCGCCCTCATGCTGGGCGCGACGCCCGACCTCGTGGACGGCGTGGTCACGTTCATGCGCATCTTCGTGTGCTTCTACCCCTTCTGCATCCTCGGTCAGATGATGGGGTCGGTGCTGCGCGTTGACGAGAAGCCCGGCCTGTCCACCGCCGCCATGTTCGGGTCCGCCGCACTGGCCGTGGTGTGGCTGTACTGCTCCATCTACCTGGCGGGCATGGGCATCGCCGGTGCCGCCGTGTACTACGGCATTTCCATCGGCCTGTGGTTCGTCGTGATCTTCTACTTCATCTTCAGCAAGAACACGCAGTTCAAAATCTCGCTGTCCGACATGAAGGTGGAGGGCAAGCTGTGCCGCGAGATCCTCACCATCGGCCTGCCCACCTTCCTCGTGCAGGTGGCGAGCCTCGTGTACACCATCGTCATCAACAACTACCTGGGCGTGCTGGGCGGCGATCTGGAAATCTCGGCGTTCGCCATCCTGAACGGATATCTCGTGTACATCCTCAACATGATGTGGCTGTGCGCCACCTACGGCGTGCAACCGCTGGCCAGCTACAACCACGGCGCGCAGCGGCCCGACCGCCTGAAGACGCTCATACGCGCCTCGCTCGTGGACACCGCCGGCGCCATCGCCGTGATCTCGGCCCTGTTCATCGTGTGCGCCGTGCCCATCTGCACCATCTTCTGCGGCGACGAGCCCGACCTCATCGCCCTGGCCGCTGCGAACACGCTGCCGCTGTGCGTGCTGGCCTGCCTGGGCACCGTGAGCAACGTGATGTCGGCCTACTTCCAGGCCATCGACAAGGTGGTCATCGCCACCGTGCTGGGCATGAGCCGCTACCTCGTGTTCACCGTTCCGTGCATCATGATCATGTCCTCGTTCATGGGCATCAACGGCGTATGGTGGGCTCAGCCCGTGGCCGACGTGCTCTGCTTCGCCTTCACCATGGTGTTCGTGGTGCGCGAGCTGCGCCGCCTGAGCGCGCTGCACGTCGAACGCGCATCCGAGACGTCCCCCGCATCCGAACTCTCGCAGGAAGGAGCCGTCGCATGAAGCCGGCCGATCTCATTCTGAAAAGCACCCGCATCTTCACTGCCGAAGCGGGCGAGGACGCCACGATGAGCGGCAGCATCGCCATCGCCGACGGGCGCATCGCCTTCGTCGGATCGGACGAAGAGGCCGCCGCCTACGTCGGGCCCGAAACAACCGTGACGGATCTCGGAGACGCGTTCGTCTGCCCCGGGTTCCACGATTCTCACCTGCACTTCTTCCCCTCCGCCATGGATCGCTCGCCCTATGTGGTGTTCTGCGAAGGCACCTGCGCGCAAGATTGCGTCGAGGCGCTCAAGCAGGTGGAGGACGCCCGGCCGACCGACGAGTTTATGCTGTCGTACGGCTGGTACCACCCGCTGTGGGACAACCCGGTGCTGCCCACGAAGGACATCCTCGACGCCGCCTACCCCGACCGCCCCGTGTGCCTGCAGTCGGGCGACTCCCACACGCTGTGGACGAACTCGAAGGGCCTCGAGAAGTTCGGCATCACGAAAGACTCCATCCCGCCCGCCGGCGGCGTCTATCAGAAGGACGAGAACGGCGAGCTGACGGGCATCATCCAGGAAACGGCGGCCACCGCGCTCATCCCCACCATGCTCGCGTTCAGCGAGGAGGAGACGAACGCCGGGATCGCGCAGTTCCTGGCCGACCTCAACGCCGAGGGCATCACGAGCGTGTGCGACGTGTCGCTTCTGGCCGTGCCCGGCGGCGACTTCGTGCGCGACGACGTGTACCGCGCGCTCGAGGAGCGCGGCGACCTCACGGTGCGCATCAACATGTTCCCCACCGCGCTTGAAGACCTCTCGCGCGCCCGGAAGCTGCGCGACGAGTTCGCCGACAACGACCTGCTGCGCTCGCCGGGCCTCAAGCAGTTCTTCGACGGCGTGTCGTCCACGCACACCGCCTGGCTCACCGAGCCGTACGCGAACGCGTACTTCGACGGCGACTGCGGCGCGCCGGTCACCGACCCCGAGCGCATGCGGCGCATCGTGCTGGGCGCGGCCGAAGAGGGCTTCGCCGTGCGCATCCATACCATTGGCGACAAGGCCATCCACGTGGCGCTCGACATCTTCGAGGAAGCGCGCGAGAAGTTCGGACCGGTGAAGGGCCAAAACGGGCTGGAACACCTTGAGAACTTCCTGCCCGAGGACATCGCGCGTCTGGCCGAGCTCGACGTGTCGGCCAACTGCCAACCGCCCCACACGGTGCTCGACCCGAACGGCATCGAGCGCGACCTGGGGCCGGAGCGCGCACAGTGGATGTGGCCGTATCGCAGCTATCTGGACAAGGGCGTGAAGTTCTCGTTCGGTACCGACTCGCCGGTGGTGGACATCAACTCGCGCGAGGTCATCTACGACGCCGTGACGCGGCAGAGCCCGGCCACGGGCGAGCCCGTCGGCGGCTGGCAGCCGCAGGAGAAGATTCCCGCCGCCGACGCCATCCGCGCCTACACGCTGGGCAGCGCCGTGGCGGCGGGCCGCGGCGAGGAGGTGGGCTCGCTGGCTCCCGGCAAGCTGGCCGACATCGCCGTGCTCGACACGGACATGGTGACCTGCGACCCCGAGGATATCCTGGGAGCGAAGGTGGTCGCGACGTACCTGGGAGGAAAAAAGGTGTTCGGGAAGTAGGCCCCGCGCCCTCATGCCCCACCCACATGGCGCGGCGGAGGACGCGGGACTTGGGCGTCCTCCGCCGCGCCGGTCGCACGCCGCGAGAGGGATGAATCGGCGCGGGGAGGGTTCGCAAACCACGCGTCCCTCCCCGCGCCATGAGCAGGGGGGGGGAACAGGGCTAATCCCATCTAATCCCTCCTCGGGCTCAACAGAGACCCGTATAATCCCCCGCTGCCTTTCTGATCGCGGTATCGTCGCAGAAGGGAACATCCGCCATAAGGCTAGGAGGCCGACGGCATGGACGAGCTGCTCATCGAACCTGAGCCCACCGAGCGCGAGCTGGGAACCGCGCCCATCAAGCCGCTGTTTGCGCGCTACGCCGCCATCACGTTCGCCGGCATGCTGGCGCAGATGGTGATGGTGGTGCTCGAAGGCCTCATCATCGGCAACGGCCTGGGGCCGCTCGGATTGGCGGCCGTCACGGTGATCCTGCCGCTCGAGCTGCTGAACCTCGCGCTGGGCGGAGCGCTGGGCATGGGCACCGCCGCCGCGGCGGGCCAGCGCCTGGGCAGTGGCGACGTGGCGGGCGCGCAAAAAGTGTTCTCGCAGGGCTTCTGGCTCGCGGCCTACCTGCTCGTAGCGCTTTCCGCGATCATCGCGGTGTTCGCGCCGCAGATCGCCACGCTCCTCGGTGCCACGGCCGATATCCACGAAGAGGTCACCGCGTTCATTCGCCTGCTCATGTGCTTCTACCCGTTCTGCACGCTGGGGCAGCTGCTGTGCTCGCTCTTGCGCACCGACGAGAAGCCCTCGCTCGCGTCCGCGCTGGCCGTCATCGCCGCCGTCGTGTCGCTGTTCTGGTTGTACGTGTGCGTGTACGTGCTGCAGCTGGGATTCGCCGCCGCCGGCGCCTACTACGGCATGAGCACGGGACTGTGGTTCTTCGCCATCCTGTACTTCCAGTTCAACAAGAAGTCCACGTTCAAAGTGTCGTTCTCCGGCATGAAGCTCGAGCGCAAGGTGTGCAGCGACATTCTGTGGCAGGGGCTGCCGCTGTTCCTCGTGCAGGCCGCCAGCCTCATCTACACCATCGTCATCAACAACTACCTGGGATCGCTCGGCGGCGACCCCGACCTCGCGGCTTTCGCCGTCATCAACGGCTACGTCATCTACCTGCTCGACATGCTGTGCCTGAGCGCCACGTACGGCCTGCAGCCCATCGCCAGCTTCAACTGCGGCGCGCGTCGCTACGACCGCCTGCGCGAGCTCGTGAAGACGAGCCTCATCGGATCGTTCGCCGTGCTGGCCGCGGTGTGCGCGCTGGTCACCGCGCTGGCGGTGCCCATCTCGTCGTTCTTCATCGGCGAAGACCCGGCGCTCGTCGAGCTGACGGCCTCGCACTTCCTGCCGCTGCTCATGTGCGCGTCGCTCGGGTTCTTGGCGCAGGTGGCCTCGGCGTACTTCCAAGCCGTCGGGCAGGAGCGCACGTCCATCGTACTGGGCATCTGCCGCTACCTGCTGTTCGCCATCCCCCTCATCGTGATCCTGGCCGCGGTGGACGGGCTGACCGGCGTGTGGTGGGCGCAGCCGCCCGCAGACCTGCTGGCCGCCGGCCTGGCCATCGCCCTGGCGGCGCGCGAATGCAAGCGCCTCAAGCGCTCAAGCGCGAATGCGGCCTGTCCGCTGGCCGAGCCGAACGCCGAGCCGGCCTGATCCCCTTCGTGGACGAAAACGCGCGTTTTCGTCCACGAAGGCATCCGCGCGCCGGTGCCCGCGCGCAAAAACGCGCGGGCACCGGGAGCGAACAGCCCTACGCTACGATGAGGGTGCCGGTTTCTCCCTTGAGGCCGGCTGCGGCGGCATCGAGGCTCGTGATGAGCGCGCGGCCTTCGGGGTAGGCGCGCACGTACGCGATGCAGGCCTCCACCTTCGGCAGCATGGAGCCGGGGGCGAACTGGCCCTGCGCGATGTACTCCTCGGCCTGCGCCACGTCCATGACGTCGATTTCCTCCTGGTCGGGCGTGTTGTAGTTGATCGCCACCTTTTCCACCGCGGTGAGGATGACCAGCATGTCGGCCTCGAACGCGGCGGCCAGCTTGGCGCTCGAGCGGTCCTTGTCGATGACCGCGGCCACGCCGTGGTAGCCGTCGGCCTCCTCGATGACGGGCACGCCGCCACCGCCCGCGCACACCACCACGTAGCCGTCGGCCATGAGGTCTTGGATGGCGTCGAACTCCACGATACGCTGCGGTTGCGGCGAGGCCACCACCTGGCGCCAGCCGCGCCCGGCGTCTTCCTTGAACGTGGCGCCCGTCTCGGCGGCGAGGCGCAGGGCCTCGTCCTTCGTGAAGAACGAGCCCACGGGCTTCGTGGGGTCTTCGAACGCCGGGTCGTCGCGATCCACGACGGTCTGCGTGATGAGCACCACCGACGAGCGCATGATGCCGCGCTCTTTCAGCTCGTTGAGCAGCGCTTGCGACAGCTGGTAGCCGATGTAGCCCTGGCTCATCGCGCCGCACTCGGGCAGCGGCATGGCCGGTGCCTTGCCGCCGTGCGCATGGGCGAAGTCGAACGCCGTCTCGATCATGCCAACCTGCGGCCCGTTGCCGTGGGAAACCACGACGTTGATGCCTTCGGCCACCATGTCGACGATGTTCTTCGCCGTATGCCTGACGAACCCCAGCTGCTCGGTAGGAGTCGTGCCCAGGGCATTGCCGCCAAGCGCGATAACCACCGATTTACCTGGTCCTTTTTCATAAGGCATGGCAGATCACTCCCCCGCGGGTTGCTGTTGCGTGATGCAGTGGATGTTGCCGCCGCCATACACCACCTCGCGGGTGGGCACGCCCACGACCTCGCGGTCGGGGAACATGGCCTGCACCTGCTCGAGCGCCTTCTCGTCGTACTCGTCGTCGTACTGCGGCACGAGCACGAACCCGTTGCCGATGAGGAAGTTCATGTACGAAGCGATGCACACGTCCTCGGTGGTGCGCGGGATGGTGCCCTCCACCACGTCGATGGCGTCCACTTCCTCCTGCGTCATGTAGGTAGGTTCCTTCGGCATGATCAGCTTGTGCACCTTGAGCTGCCGGCCCTTCGCGTCGGTGGCGTTCGACAGCGTGTCGTAGGCGGCGTGCGCGGCGTCGTAGAACGGGTTGTCCTTATCCTCGGTCCAGATGCAGGCCACCTCGCCGGGCGCCACGAAGCAGGCCACGTCGTCGATGTGCCCGTTCGTCTCCTCGGGGTCGATGCCGTCCTTGATCCAGATGACCTTCTCCACGCCGAGGTATTCGCACAGGTAGTTCTCGATCTGCTCCTTCGACAGCTCCGGGTTGCGCCCCTCGGACAAGAGGCACATCTCGGTGGTCATGACGGTGCCTTCGCCGTCAACATGGATGGAGCCGCCCTCGAGCACGAACGAGTCGGGGCGGTAGCGGTCCACGCCCGCCAGGTCGGCGATCTTGAGGCCCACGAGCGCGTCCTGATCCCACGGGAAGTACAGGCCGTCCACCAGCCCGCCCCATGCATTGAAGTGCCAATGCACCGCGCGCACGTCGCCGTCGTCGTTCACCACGAACGTCGGGCCGCAGTCGCGCACCCACGAGTCGTCGCTCGTCATCTCCACCACAAGGATGTTCTCCTCGTCGGCCAGCACGTAGTGCGCCGCGGCGTAGTCCTCGGGGTTCACGCCCACCACGACGGGCTCGTACTGCGCGATGCCGCGCGCCACGTCGGCGAACGCCCGCTGCGCCGGCTTCGCGCCGTCGCGCCAGTTGTCGGTACGGTGCGGCCACAGCATCCAGATGCACTCCTGCGGCTCGAACTCGGCGGGCATGCGGTAGCCGTCTTTTTTCGGCGTCGATTCGTTCTCGTATATGGTTTCCATAAAGCTTCCTTTCACTATGATTGTCATCCTGAGCGACCGAAGGGAGTCGAAGGATCCCGTCAACCGTTACACCATGTCGCGCGGCTCGCGCCCGATGATCTTGTCCTCTTCGAGGGTGATCTTCTCCGATTCCGGCATTTCGATGTAGCCCTGGGCGATGTCGAATTCCATCGGATCGCCGCTGCCGTCCATGCCGCGGTACTCGGCCGTGCGCTCGCGTGCCGACACCACGCGCACGATCTCGCCGATGATGACGAACGCGATCACGCCGATGAGCATGGGAATCTTGCCCAGCTCCTCAGGCGAGTCGTTCAGCGGCACGATGGTGGCGATGATGGCCAGCACGAGCAGCACCACGGGCACCCACGCCACCACGAGCGCCACGCCGTGACCGCCCGGCACCTTGAACACGCGCGGCGCGTTCGCGTCGATCTTGCGCAGCTTCAAAAACGCCGGGAACATGGGGATGTAGCTGATCAGCAGGAACACGATGTTCATGGAGAAGAAGATCCAGAAGAAGCTGTCGAAGCCGGCCATTTCCATGAGCGGCGCCAGCAACACGAGCACGCTCGCCACCACGCCGTTGATGATGGCGGCGCCGGTGGGCATCTGGTTCTTCTTGCTCTCGTGCGCGAACGTCTTGGGCATGTTGCCCTTCTTCGCGGCATGCTCGGCCACGAAGTTCACGCCGAACGACCAGCTTACCATGTTGCCGAACAGCGTGATGAGGAACACGATGCCCACCACGATGAACAGCACGCTGCCCACGCCCGCCATGATGCCCACGGCGTCCATGATGCCCGAATCGAGCGAGACGTCCATCGCGGGGATGGCGGCGCCGATGCCGAACGAGCTGAACAGGTACAGCGCGGCGATGGCGATGCCGCCGGCGATGATGGCGCGGGGAATCTGCTTGCTCGGGTTCTCCATCGAGCCCACGTAGGTGGTGATAACCTCGAAGCCCATGAAGTTGAACAGGATGATGGACAGGTACGTCAGGCTGTTCGAGTCGAACGCCGGCAGGAAGGTCTCGGGCGCCATGTCGTTCGCGAAGCCGAAGTTGACGGCGTACCAGATGCCCAGCCCGCCCACGACGAGCGCGATGCCCACCTTGAGCACGGCGGCCAGATTGAGGATCCACGCCGAGTCCGACACCTTCGAGAAGCTGAGGAACACGACGATCCAGATGAACGCCAGCTCGATGACAAGCGACGGCACGAGCCCGATCTCCATCCCCGTGATCATGGAGATGGTCTCGGGGAACAGGAAGGCGAGCGACGCCATCCACAGCGGGAAGTTGATCCAGTAGTACCAGCTCACGCGGCTGCCCCACCGGTCGCCGAACGCGCGGCGCACCCAGTCGTACAAACCGCCCTCGTCGTCGTAGGTGGTGCCCAGCTCGGACACCACCAGGCCGTACGGAAGCAGAAACGCGATGATGAGGAAGATCCACCAGAAGAACTGGGAGTTGCCGATGGCGGCAGCAGGAGCCGCCGCCTCGGCCACGAACACCACGGTGATAACCGAGAGTATCGCGTCGATCAGTCGAAATTTCTTGGTTGCCATACCAGGCCCCTTTCAATCAGGCGAGCCTTATTTGAGCGGAGCCTTGCCGATACCTTCAAGCAGGAAGTTGAGCTGGTCGTGGGCTTCGCCGGCTTCGGGCTCGTCGATTTCGGCCTGGGCGCAGAACCACGCGAGCAAGCCGCGGATGGAGTGCTTGCGGTTCTCGGCCTCGTCCCAGCAGATGGACTTCGGGCCGTCGATGACCTCGTCGGTCACTTCCTCGCCGCGGGAGGCGGGCAGGCAGTGCATGAACTTCGCGTCCGGGCTCGCCATGTCCATGAGCTCCTTCGTCACCTGGTACGTCGGGTAGAAGATGGCCATGCGCTCGTCCTTCGACAGCTCCTTGTCGTACAGGCCGTACCACACGTCGGTGTACACGAAGTCGGCGTCCTTCATGGCTTCCTCGCGGTCGTCGGTGACGCTCACGCTGCCGCCCGACACCTCGCAGTTCTTGCGACCGATGTCCAGCAGCTCCTCGCCAATCTGGTGACCCTTCGGGCCGTACTGCACGAACGTCATGCCCATCTTCGACGTGATGAACATCTCGGACACGCACACCTGCGTGGCGTCGCCCACGAACACCATCTTGCAGTTCTCGATGCGCTTGCCCTCGGGCAGATGCTCGATCATGGTGAGCAGGTCGCCCATTTCCTGCGTAGGATGGTTGTAGTCGGACATGCCGTTGATCACGGGGATGGTGGCGTACTTCGCCAGCTCGACGATATCCTCGTGATGGTCGACGCGCGCTTCGAGGATGTCCAGCAAACGGCTCATGACGCGGGCCGAGTCCTCGATGGTCTCGTGGCCGCCCAGCTGGATGGAGCCCGGCGCGTAGAACTGCGCGTTGCCACCGAGGTCGGCCATGGCGCCCTCGAACGACAGGCGCGTGCGGGTGGAAACCTGCTGGAAGATCATGCCGAGCGTCTTGTGCTTCAGCAGCTCGGGGAAGTACCCGGCCTTCACGCAGCGCTTGAGCACGCGCGAAAGCTCGATCATGTCGAGAAGCTGGTCTTTCGTGAAATCGTTGGTGTCGAGAAAGTCCTTTGTGGTCATCGACGGCCTCCTTCGGGGGATGCGGATAGACGGATCGGCGCGACCGGATTGCAGTACGGCCGCGCCTTGGTCTCAGTATCGGCTCATACCGTGAGGGCGCTCGACAAGGATGGGAGGTCGTGCGAGAATCGAAGACGAACCGAAACCGAACCGAAGAAGGACCCCTCATGAACCTGCCCGGACTCATCACCGTTTCACCCGACCAAACCGAGGAAATCGACGCGCTCAGCCGCATGGTGGGCACGTGCTTCCTTGAGGAGATGTGGTACGTCACCTGGCTCGAAGCCCTCGACGAGCTGGGCATCGGCGACGACCGCAAGCGCGAGATCACCCAGGCCGTCATCCGCTGCGACTACGAGGCCACCGCGCCCTACGGCTGCGTGTACGCGCTGCCCGACAACGCCGGCGCCGCGAACGCCTACCTGCGCAGCGAGCTGGGCGACGTCGACTGGACCGAGCTCGAGGAGGACTCGGGCAGCATGCTGGCCGAGCTGCTCACCGACGAGGAGATCGAGGTGCTCGGACCGCGCATCGAGGCCATGGACCCCATCTCCAGCACGAGCTGGCCGCTTGAGCGCACGGCGCCCGACGAGGACCTCATCTACTTCATCTCCGCCGGCGTCGATCCCGACAAGCGCGGCTCGGGCGCGTTCCGCCGCCTGTTCACGCCGTTCCTCGCGTACGCCGACGAACACGGCCTGAGCTGCTACCTCGATTGCTACACCGACCGGCTCGAGCAGCTGTACGGCCACTTCGGCTTCGAGACGGTGGAGCGCCGCTCCATCGACGCCTTCCCCATCGTCGAGCGCCTCATGCGCCGCTTGCCTCAGTAGGCGCCCGCCATGAAGTCGAGCGAGGTGGCGAAGCTGGCGGACGTTACCGTGCGCACGCTGCGGCATTACCACGCCATCGGGCTCATGCCCGAGCCGCCGCGCGGCGCGAACGGCTACCGCGAATACGAGGTGGACGATCTCGTGCGCCTGCTGCGCATCAAACGGCTGACCACACTGGGATTCTCGCTGTCGCGCATCGGCGAGGTGCTCGACGAGATGGACCGCAACTTGACAGACTCGTCGGGGCCGAACGCCGACGCCGCCCTCGACGAACTCGACCGCGAGCTGGCGCTGCAGATCGAGCGCCTCGAAGAGCAGCGCCGCACCATCGCACTGCTCAGAAGCGAGCAGCTAGACCTGGATTTGCCGGTGGGGTTTGCGCGCGTCTCAAAACAATTCGCAGACGTTTTCAATATGACGTCGCCTCTCAAGGACGGAGATCGAGCGGCGCTGCTCATCGCCGGGCATCTATACACCGACGAGGACACGGCCGAGCTTGAGCGCGTTTTTACGGCTCTGAGTAGGCAAGAGCTCATGGATCAGATGAGCGACCTGCAGGTGAGTTTCAATGAGCTTTCAGCCGAAACTCCGCGCGAGGAAATCGATCTTCTCGTTTCCGAAGGAATGAAGCTGTTCGAGCCCATCATCGCCAGCTTCGACTTCTCCAATTGGGACGAAGAATTGGACACTCCAACCATGATGCTGTTCGACGAAATCGCCTACCGCGGCCTCAACGAGGCGCAGGCATATGCGCAGGATCGTATTATGGAGCTGCTCATGATGCGGATTCGAGAATATGCAAACCGCTTGACCCCGACGTAACGTCGTAGTTTTTACTCCTTTCTAGCAACATCAGCGAGAAAGGACCCTCCCATGCACGGCCGCATATCAATCCGATTCCTCATATCGAACGCATTGTCGCTTCTCGGCAACTCCATCGCCGGCGTCGCGCTGCCCCTCATCCTGCTCGCCACCACCGGCGACGCGCTGGCCGCGGGCACGCTCGCGCTCATCTGCGCCGTCCCGCAGATGATCATCGGCATTGTGGGCGGGGCGGCGCTCGACCGCTTCAACCGCCGCACCATCTCCATCATCTCCGACCTCGTGTCGGCCGGAAGCGTCGCCCTCATCCCCATCGTCGACATGGTGTGGGGATTGAACTTCTGGTGGTTCGTCGCGCTCGGCCTGCTGGGCGCCGTGGGCGACATTCCGGGCATGACCGCGCGCGACGCGCTGCTGCCCGCCGTCACCGAGCACGACGATGTGGACCTGCAGCGCTTCATGGGGCTGTCGCAGTCGCTCGACTCGCTCACCACCATCGTCGGCCCCGCGCTTGCGGCCTTCTTCATCGGCGCCGTGGGCGGCGTGCCGTCGCTGTGGTTCACCGCCGCGCTGTCGTTCCTCGCGGCGCTGGCCACGCTCACCATCCCCCGCTCGGTGGGCGCGGTGCGCAACGCGGGCACCGCCGCCCCGGCCGACGTCGCCGCCTCCGACCTCGGACAGCGCGGGTTCGTCGCGTCGGCCTTCGACGCGCTGCGCACCGGCACGCGCGTGCTGTTCCGCACCGACGGCATCCTCACGGCATCGACGCTGCTCACCTTCGGCATCGTCATGGTGATGGGCTCGTTCCAGGGCCTCGTGCTGCCCGTGTACTTCACGGCGAACGGCCACCCGGAACTTCTGGGATACGTGCTGTCGGTCATGTCGTTCGGCCTGCTGATGAGCTCACTCGGCTACGCCGCCCTCGCGCCGCGCCTCTCGCGCCGCTCGTGGTACGTGCTCTCGCTGTTCGGCATGCTCATCGGCGTGGCCATCTTGGGCGCGCTGCCCTCCTATCTCTTCCTCATGCTGGGCGCGCTCATCCTGGGCGTGAGCGCCGGGCCCGCCTCGGCGCTGCTCGGGTTCTTCATGCTCGACCGCATTCCCGAGGAGTCGCGCGGCAGCGCGCTCGGCACGCAGAACTCGCTGTTGCTCGTGGCGGCGCCCGTCGCCGTGTTCGCCACCTCCGTGGCGGTTGACACGCTGGGAACCTCCACGGCGGCCGTCGTGCTCGTGGGATGCTGGATTGCCATCACCGCCCTCGCCCTCGTGGCGCGCGGCATGCGCAACCTCGATGACGCGAAGGCGCCCGCGGCCACGGGCGCGACCGAACCTACCTCCCCCTACGCATCGCTCGAAGGAGAAGCCGCCAATCTCGAGTAATCGCATCGCTCCGCACCCCCCCCTGCGCCGGCGCAGGGGGGGTGCCGCGCATCGCCGGCGCAAGGGGGAGGGCCCCGCGCTGGCACCGCGGTGCCAGCGCGGGGCCTCGGCACCGAATCCGGCCGAAACATGGCAAATTTTTTCGCGATTGCAGCCCAGAAAGCGCTTTTCGAGCTCCGCGGGAGGCCGCGAAAGCGCGTCGCCCCGCATCGCGCCTGATCGCGCGAAGCGAGTGCGGGACTCGCGCCGTTCTTCGCCCGCAATCGCGAAAAAATTTGCCACGAGAACGCGTCAACCGTTGCAACGCGAAAGAACCCGCGACGGCACGCGAGGCCGACGCCCCCGCGTCCGCGCGCCGAGGAGCCCGCCGTCTTGCGGCGCGGTGGCGTTCCGGTCGCGCCTTTCCAACAGTCTGCTCACCGCTCCCGGCGGTGCGCAGCGGCGCTCCTATGATGCAGGAGAACACACGGGCGCTTGCGCCCTCCCATCGAAAGGAGCGCCATCATGGCTGAAACCGCATTGGTCACCGGCGCGACGAGCGGCATCGGGGCATCGCTGTGCCTGCTGCTCGCCAGCGACGGCTACAACCTCGTCACCGTCGCCCGCGACGAGGACGCCCTCGAGCAGCAGGCGAAGGAGCTGCGCGTCCTCGACATCGACGTGACGCCCATCCCCTGCGACCTGTCGCGCGAAGGCGCCGCCCGCAAGCTGTTCGAGGCGGTACGCGACCGCAACCTCGCTATCGACATCCTCGTGAACGACGCGGGCTACAGCCCCGCCGGGCAGTTCTCGGAGCTCGGCATTTCCGACATCCGCTCCATGCTGCAGCTGTGCGTGGTAAACCTCACGGAGCTCACCAGCGTCTTTCTGCATCCCATGCTCGAACGCGGGCGCGGGCGCATCCTCAACATGAGCTCGATGATGGCGAAGGTGCCCTGCCCCTACAACGCGCTGTACGGCGCGGCCAAGACGTTCGTGCTGTCGTTCACCACCGCGCTCGCCTCCGAGCTCAGGCACACGGGCGTCACGGCCACCGCCGTCCTGCCCGGCGCCACGCTCACGGGTTTCGCGCACAACGCCGGCATCGAGGACGCCCCTGCCTGGAAGTTCTTCGCCATGGACGCCGACGAAACGGCCATCCGCGCCTACCGGGCGCTCATGCGCGGCGAGCGTTGCGCCGTCACCGGCTGGTACAACAAGGTGGGCGCGTTCTCCACGCGCTTCATGCCCCTCGCGGCGCAGATGGTGGCCGCCACCTGGCTCATGGGCTCGCGCAAGCACCCGCTCGACGAGGAAGACGAGCGCCCCGGCTCGCCCGACCCGTCCCAGCCCGCCGACGACCAGCAAGAAGAGGCGAAGCACGGACGCGGGACGCACCACCGGCACTGCTCGCATCACGCGCACGAAAAGCACCGCGACGCGCCCTCGGACGACAACCCGCGGCCGCACGGCCCGGCCTGCATCATCAGCTGGGATCGTTGGTAGCCTGCAGCCTTCCGCTCACGGGCGATGCCATGCGGTGGAGCCGACGGCCCCGAGCGAGAACGCTTCGCCGTCGAAGGCCACCTCGGTCACGCTCGCATTGAGGATTTTCAGCGGGTCGTTCACGCGCGACGGGTCGAGCAGGTACACGATGGATCGCACGACGAACGCGTGCGTCACCACCAGCACATTGCCGCCGCCCGCGGCGCGCGTGGTGCGGCCCGCATCGAGGAAGAACTGCCGCAAGCGCGCCTCGATGGCGTCGAAGCGCTCCGCCCGGCCCGACGTGTCGGCGTTCGCCAGCACGTCGGCCACCTCGGGCAGCCGACGGTTGAGCTCCTCCATGGGCAGCTCGCGGCCGAACCCCGCCGTGAGCGTTTCGTGCAGGCGCTCGCCCGGCTCGCCCTCCAAATCGCCGTAGCACCACTCGCGCAGCCGCGCGTCCGACGCGCGCCACGACGGCTGCACGATGCCGGGCGTCTCCCGTTCCCGCGCGTCGAGGAGCGCGTCGAGGGTCTGCACGGCGCGCCCGCTGTCGCTCGAGTACGCCGCCGCGAACTCGAGGCCCGTCAGCCCGCGCCCCAGCGCCTGCGCCCCGCGGACGCCCTCGTCCGTGAGCGGCGTGTCACACCAGCCCTGCACCTTCCCCATCACGTTGAATAGCGTCTGGCCATGGCGCACGATGTAGAACTTCACCGCGCCGTCGGCGCCCCCGTCGGGCTGCAAGGCCGCCATCAGACAACCTTGCACACGTCGACCCACGTGCAGGGCTCGGCGCATCGTTCCAGCTCGTCAGGCGTGAGGCGCACCGCGCTCGCGGCGTTGCCGGCCGCCGGGTACACGACGTCGAACCGGCGCAGCGATTCGTCCAAGAACACGTCCACGCCCTCGTTGAGCGCGAACGGGCACACGCCGCCCACGCCGTGGCCGATGAGGGGCTCGGCCTCGTCGGCGGCGAGCATCTTCGCCTTGCAGCCGAACCGGGCCTTGTACTTGGGATTGTCGATGCGCGCGTCGCCGGCGGCCACCACGAGCGCCACGCGATCGCCCACGTGAAACGACAGCGTCTTCGCGATGCGCGCGGGCTCGCACCCCACCGCCTGCGCGGCAAGCTCCACCGTCGCGCTCGACGTCTCGAACTCCAGCACGCGCTCCTCCATACCCAGCGCGCGCAGGTGCGCCCTCACCTTGTCGATAGCCATGTCGCCCACCCTTTCGCGTCGTGCTCCTTCGCAGCAAGTATAGCAAAGTGCCGCGCCGTGCTGTCTGAGCGAGCGGAGGCCGAAGGCCGGAGTCGAAAGACCTCAACAGCGACGCGTCTCGTCGCGGCGCTTAGCCCTCTTCGTACTTCGCCAAGAAGGCCTGCGTGCGCTCGTGCTGCGGGTTGTTGATGAGCTGCTCGGCCACGCCCTCTTCCACGATGACGCCGCCGTCCATGAACACGATGTGGTCGGCCACGTCGCGCGCGAAGCTCATCTCGTGCGTCACGATCACCATGGTCATGTGCTCGGCCGCCAGATCGCGGATCACCTTGAGCACGTCCTTCGTGAGCTCCGGGTCGAGCGCGCTCGTGGGCTCGTCGAAGAACAGCACGTCGGGGTTGAGCGCCAGCGCGCGGGCGATGGCAACGCGCTGCTGCTGCCCGCCCGACAGCTCGCAGGGCACCATGTCCTCCTTGCCCTCGAGGCCCATCTTCGCCAGCAGGCTGCGCGCGTGGTCGAGCACCTCGGCCTTCGGGCGCTTCTGCACGTGCAGCGGCGCGTCGGTGATGTTCTTCATCACCGTGTAGTGCGGGAACAGGTTGAAGTTCTGAAACACGAGGCCGAAGCGGGTTTTCGCTTCTTTCAGCACGGCCTTCGACGCGTACTGCGCCCCCGCCGCGCCGTTCTCGGCCACCACGAGGTCGCCGTACGCGAGGCGCCCCGCGTCGAGCGTCTCGAGCAGCGTCATGCAGCGCAACAGCGTCGACTTGCCGCCACCTGACGGCCCGATGACGGCCACCACTTCGCCGGGACGCACCGTGAGCGAAATATCTTTGAGCACCGGGGTGTCTCCAAAGCTTTTCCGCGCGTGTTCCAGCGACACCACCGGTCGTTCGTTCGTCATGGAGGCTCCTCTAGTCGTGATAGTAGTTCAGGCGCTTTTCGATGCGCGTCAGGATGATTTCAACGATGAAGTTGAGCAGCCAGTAAATCACGCCCGCGATGACGTAGGGAAGCAGGCTGATCTGCGAGGCGGCGATGGCCTTGGCCTGGCTGAACATCTCCATGATGCCCAGGACGAACGCGAGCGACGTGTCCTTCACCAGCGTGATGATCTCGTTGCTCATGGCCGGCAGGATGCGCTTGGCCACCTGCGGCAGCACGATTTTCATGAACGTCTGCGCGCGCGAGTAGCCCAGCACCTCGGCGGCTTCGTACTGCCCGCGCGGGATGGACTGGATGCCGCCGCGGTAGATTTCGCCGAAGTAGGCCGCGTAGTTGATGATGAAGCCGATGGAGCAGGCGACGTACTTCCAGTCGTTGCCCAGCTGCAGGCCGAACAGGTAGTACGGGCCGAACATGAGCGCCATGAGCTGCAGCATGAGCGGCGTGCCGCGCATGACGGAGATGTAGAAGCGCGTGATGAGCGCGACGGGTTTGCACGAGCTCATGCGCCCGAACGCCACCAGCACGCCCAGCGGCAACGAGCCGACGAGCGTGATGAAGAATATCTGCACGGTGAACGCCAAGCCCGAGAGCAACAGCTCCATCATGGTTGCGAATTCCATGTCCGGCCTTTCTCAAACATCGCAGGTTCGATACACGTCAGCGAGGGCCGTTCCCGTGCCTCAGATTCGTGGGATCGCGCAGGCGTCGCGTACTTTGGTACGCAAGCCTGCGGGATCGCGCGAAGATGAGGTGCGCGAACGGCCCGCAGCGTCGAGCGGTTCCGTCGGCCGTTAGGCCGACGGAACGTTACAGTACCCAGTTGTCGTACGTGATGCCCTGGTCGGCGTACTTCTCGCACAGCTGCTTCACGGTGCCGTCCTCGTTGAGCGCCTTGAGGGCGTCGGTCACCTGCTTGGCCAGCTCGGTATCGCCCTTCTTGAAGCCCACGGCGTAGTTCTCGGGAGCGAGCACGCCCAGCTTCACGTACGCATCCGGTTTCGCGGCCATCTGGTAGCTGGCGATGGACAGGTCGCACGCAACAGCGTCGACCATGCCCGACTCGAGCTGCATGAACGCGTTGTTGTAATCGCCGATGGTCTGCAGCTCCTTGAAGGTGCCCGCAAGCTCGGCCTGGCCGCCGTCTTCGGTGCTCTCAAGCACGTCGAGCGCCGCCGAGTCAACCTGCGTGAGCACGATCTTGCCGCTGAGGTCCTCGAGCTTCTTCATGCCGCTGTCGGCCTTCACCACCACAACCTGCTCGTTGTACATGTACGGCTCGGAGAACGTGTAACCGTTCTCGCGGCCCTCCATGGTGAAGCCGTTCCAGATGCAGTTGATGGAGCCGCTGCCGATGAGCGCGTCCTTCGCATCCCAGTCGATGGCCTGCAGGTCGAGGTTCCAGCCGTTCTTCTCGCACACGGCCTTGGCGAGCTCCAGGTCGAAGCCCGTGAACTGGCCATCGTCGCCCACGTAGCCGTACGGCGGATAGCCCTGGTCGAAGCCCACCGACAGCGTGAACGTGCCGTCGGAGGTCGAGCTGTCGGCGCCCTGCTGCGCCTCCCCGCCGCCGGAGCAGCCGGCCAGCAGCACCGCGGAAAGTGCCAGCGTCGCAGCCGCGGCCACGATCGCAACGAGTTTCTTCTTCATCGCATCTCCCATCATCCCAAACCGGCCGAAGCGCGTCCTTCCCTCAAGAACCCCGCCGCTCCAACCACTCTTCTACTTTACTGTACTAAAGCGCGGGCACAGTATAGCACAGCGCCCGAGAAGCGGAAGCCCTGGTGATCGGAAACCGGCGGCAAACGGCAAGAACGGCACTCAACGATTATGCGAAGCCGCACGCGACTCAGCGGTTCAACAGCTCGCGGAGATTCGCTACCTGCACCGGCGTCAGACGCAGCGCGTCGCGCACGTACGCCGAGAACCCGCCGGCGTGCCCGTCGATCTCGTCGAAGAACGCGCGCAGGTACGTTGGCCGCGCCTCGAGAAACGACCGGAGCACGGCGCGCTCCTCGTCCGTCATCCCCTGCTCCAGCTGCGACATCTCCCGCGCCGTGGCCGCGGCGTTCACCTCGTTCGTCGCCAGGTACCCGGCCATGACGTCGTCCTCCGAGAACCCCGCGATGCGCTGCAGCACGGCGCACAACACGCCCGTGCGGTCCTTGCCGTGTTCGCAGTGCACGAGCGCCGCGCGGCGCTCGGCGGCCATCGTGCGCAAAACCGTGCCCATGAGGGGGAACTCGCGCGCGTAGCGCCGATAGTTTCGAATCATGCGCTCTTCGGGAGCGCCGTACTCGCCGATGACGCCGGCCACGAGGCGGCGCGACGCGTCGGAGCGGCCGCGGTCGGTGGAGGGTTCGAATGCGAGCGTCTTGACGCCCATGATGCGCGGCTCGGGACTCGACGCGACTTCCCACTGGTTGCGTAGGTCGTAAATCGACCGCACGCCCAAATCGCCCACCAGATACGCGGCTTCGTCTTCGGTGATGTGCGCGAGCGAGGCCGAGCGGAACAGCAGGGACCCCTCAAGCGGCCCGCCGTCGACGGCGCGCAAACGGAACCCGCCGTACGCGCTAGTCACAACTCCACCTCGAACGCGTATTCCGCGACGATGTCCGACGCCGCGCCTTCTCCGTCGACCGCGCGCACCTTCAGCAGATAACGCCCGGGACGTTCGGGACGATACACGAAGCGCCAATTCACGCCCTTGTCGATGGCCACATCCGTCGTCGGATAGGTTGTCCACGTAACGCCGCCGTCCAGCGAAAACTGCATGGCGGACACGTTGCGCTCAAAGTCATCCACGTATCCGTCGAACTCGAGAGGTTCCCCTACGCGATGCGTCACCGCCAACTCCCTTCACCAGCCGCCATCCCCTCGTCACGTGCACTCAAAACACGCGAGCCCACCGTACCACAAGCGAGCAGCCCGCGCAAAATGCATCCCGCAACGCGAACCGGCAGCCCGAAAGCTGCCGGTTCGCACGCGGAGGATGGCGAGGGAGGTGCCACCCCTTCGCTTACCCGATCAGGCTCCTCACCGTTTCGGCCACCACGTCGGCATGAATGCCCGCCGCGAGGATCAAAAAGCGCAGCTCGCACCCGCCTATCAACGCTCCCGCAGCACCGATGGCCATGAGCGCCCCTTGAAGCCGTTTGGGGCACGGCTTCTTGCCGCCTCTCCGATGCAGCACGAGCCCCGCAGCAGCCATAACGAGCGGCAACACCAGTCCGCAGACCACCACCATGCCCCAGAAGCAGGCCGCGAGGCCGCCCGACACCAACAACGCTGCAGAGGACGCAGCCGTCGCACCCATCGCCGTCTGACCGTCAGCGCCCAGCATGCTCGCCAGAAACGCCGCCATCACCACACATTCCACCAGCACGAGCACCACCACCGCGCGCTCCATGATCACGCGCGCCTTGGGAGCAAGGGCGTCTTTCTTTGACAGCAAGACCGCCACGATTTCCACCAGCGCCACGCCCGTGTCAAACGCCGACACCGTGAACAACGCCGGCAGCAGCGGCGTGTTCCACAGAGGGACACCGCCCGCGGACATGAGCAGCATGCCGGTGTACACCGCCACGAACGCCCCCAGCACGATGCCGACGACGGCCAGCACCCGGCGCAATGCCACGCCGTGCTTCTCGAACCATTTCCACTTCGTCGCCAGCCACACGCCCACCGGCCTCGTCGCCAGCAGCGCCGACACCGCGAACACCGCCATAGCCGCAAATGCGCCCCATGCGCCGTAGGTCATCCACGAAGTGAAATGCCCGAAGCTCTGCCACATGAGCAGGCCGCGCGCCGGCGTGATGAGCTCCGAGAGCAACAGCAGCAAGCCCACCGCGAGGCTCGCGAGCGCCGCCCACATCGACACGCACACGATCAAGCGATGGCGTGTCCGGTCGATCAGGAACAGCACGGCCGCCATGACGAACCCCCCGGCGCCCATACCGCCCAAGAACAAGTACAGCGCCGGTTGCCAGCCCCACATTGTCTGAAGCATGAAATCACCTCCTCTTTAGCCGTTTATCAGGCACGACGGATTGTTGATGGACGCAACCACCACCGCGTCGGGCGCCTGTTCTTTCAACTCCTCGATGGGGCCGTACTTCAGAGCGTTGAAGATGCACGCCCGCACGCAATACGGCGTATCGCCCGGCGCGACGCCCGCGCCAAGGCAGCAGTCGCACTTGTCCATGGCTTCCGCACTGTAGCGCGGCACGTCGTAGGGGCACGCCTGATAACAATACTTGCAGCCGATGCAGACGTTTTTGTCCACCGAAACAATGCCGCACGCCCCCTTTGAAATGGCACCAGCCGGGCACACGCGCTCACAGCTGGGCTGGGCGCAGTGCATGCACGACGTGGACACGCTCATCTCCTCGCCCTTGGCATTGGCAACCACCGTGATACGACGACGGTCGGGCGTTTCGTCCGACAAGCCGTTCTGCTGACGACACGCAGCGACGCATTTCTCGCAGTTCACGCACTTCGATGCGTACACGAGAAAGCCGTACTGCACGCCGGCGTTCGCCCCGTCGGCCACCGGCGGGGCGTCGTCTGCCAATGCGCGACGAGGACCTACGGCCCCGCCCACAATCACCGCCGAAGCGCCCAGGGCGAACGCGCCTTTCACCAGCGTTCTGCGAGAAACATCCATGGTTTGTCGCATGTTCTTCCCCTCCTACCGTATGTCCAGCTCAACGAGAGCGGGCTGAGGGCTGACTTCGCCGCACTCGTTAACCGAGCGCACATGCATGCGGTATGAGCCCGCACGCGGGGGCGTGAAATCAAACGTCCAGGTCAGGTTTTGATAATCACTCGTATCTTCGGTCGGGTGCGTAGTCCAGTGATCGCCTTCATCAAGCGAGAATTGAATTGCCGCGATGCGGTGACCGAAATCGTACGCCGTGCCTTTCAAATGCAAAACCTGGCCCGCCGTGCCTTGCACCGGAGGTATCATCGAACTTCCCCTCCAAGCAGCACGCCCACGTTCGGCAGATTCTGATACGCCGCACGCGCCTCATCAGAATGGGGGCTGGGCGGAGGCGTTTCGCGGTCTTCGAGCGTAATGCTCACAATGTCGCGGGCAAAATAACTCGCCGCGGTGGAACCGAGCCACAGTTGGTTCACGCCGCCCATCACATCCGCGATAGGCGAGCCGTTCACATCGAACACCAGCGGGCAGTAGCGCATTTTGAGATAGCTCAGAGGCAGCGCTACCTCATAGCCATCGGTCGAAGCGAACACCACCGTGTTCACATCGGCGGAAGGCTGAGCCAATTCGACGATTTTCAGGACAGAAATCCCCGTAACTTCAGCATTGGCAACGGCGCGTCCGTCAGAAGGATTACCAGCGCACGAGCAGCCCATGACCACGGTTTGAAGCTCTTCCTTATCGGAAAGCTCCTCAAACGTCGCCGTGTAGGCGTTTTCCACATCGCCCTGCACAGCAATCGACCAATCTTCTACCGCTACGGTTTCCCCGCCGCCTGTCGGATTCGCACCGCACAAATATGCGGAGGCTTCGCCCAAGTTCTTCTTGATGTCGTCGTTGGACGTCACTTCGGACTGAGTGAAGGAAAACTCGCCTTCCACTTTGTCCATACACACCACGAAGTCATCGATGGAAGCGCCTTCCTGTTGCTCCACCGTCTGAGTGCCAGACGCGAATTGCGCTTCGGTCGGAGCGGTGGCAGCCAGAGCAACGCCGCCCATACCCGTGACCGCCAGTATCGAGCTTGCTCCCATAGCAAGCGTCTTTTTCAAGGCATCCATGCTCTACCTCCTTGCCGGACGCCCGCTCCCGCGGACGTCCGATTTGCATGCTTACGACATCTGTTTGACGTTGACCATGACCTTATCGGGTTCGTAACTCACGCGACCCTGGTCGGTGGTCGCACGCACCTGGAGCAAATAGCCGCCGGTTTGCTCGGGAGCCGTCCAAGTGAAGTGCCAGTACACCCAGCGATACTTGTCGGAATCGGACGTGTCGAAGCTCGTCCATGTCGTGCCGCCGTCCATCGAGAACTCAACCGAGGTGACCTGCTCGTCCATGGCGTAGGCATAGCCTTCAAACTCGTACTTCTCTCCAGGGGTGATAATCAGGCCCTCGGGAGTCCCCATGATGCCCGTAACAGGCTTGCTGCCGAAGCCGGCATCGGTTTCTTTGGCGGGATGCCAGTGTCCGATGGCGGTCGGTTCGCTTTCAAGGCCCATACCGTCATTGAGGTGGTACTCGTCATCGGAAATATAGATTTCGCTGACCCAGCGCCCACTGTTCGAGATGGCGTGTCCCGGCCACCACATGCGACACGGAAAACCTTCGGCACGCGTGAGCGGGCGCCCGTTGATTTCGTAGATGAGCAAGCCGCCTGATTCGACGCAGTCCTCGATGGACGTGCCGCTGCCATAGCCAGTGGGACCGCTCGTTCCCCAGCCTTCAGCATCGTGGGCGGTAATGGTGGTGGCGCCTTCCTGCACGCCCGCCTGTTCGAGAATCCATTCGATGGGAATGCCCTTCACCTCAGCATTGGCAATCCATTCGCCACCAGAACCGCTGATGTTGCACTGCATGGTGCTGATGCTCGTTTTGCTGGGAGCGCTCTCGATCAACTCAGCCAATGTCCATTCCTTCGGATTGTCCAGCATGCCCGTGACGGCAATGGACCAGTCTTCGTGCTCGGACACGTCGGCGGGCTCTTCTTGGTAGGCTTTGTCCAAGCTCTCGCTGCTGGGCCCGGCGTATTTCGTCATCTCGACGGTATCGCCCGCGATAGTGTCCTGATCGTAGGTGAATTCACCTTGGACGTTCTCCACATCGACCATGCCGTTGAATGCGTCGTACTTGGTCTCTTCCCACAGCTGCATGCCCGTGCCATCCGAGGTGACGGCGTGGCAGCTCATGCAATCGCCTTTGAAGGAGTCCTTGCCATGAATGCCGTGGATGAGGTTGCCGAACTGATACGGCCCCGCAAGCGTCTCGCCCGTGGTTTCGTTGTGGCACAGCAGGCAATCCGTGACGTCGGTATTGGTGTTCAGCCCGTTTTCAATATCCCAATGGCGGGTTGGGAGCTTCTCCAAAACATCGACGAGGCCGTCTTGATGACACGATTCGCAGCCTCGGTTTTCGGCATTGAGATAATAAAGGTTATATGCGGTCGGAAATGCCCAGAACGCGCTTCCACCGGCATCATCGGGAACCTTTTGCACGAGACGGCCATCCTCAAGCGTCTCTACCGTTGGAGCGTAGTCTTCGCAGAGGTCAGTCATTTCCTTTTGGATTTCCTCCAAGCTTGCAGCAGATTTCTCGCCCCCCGTAAGCTCCACCGTACCACTTTGCGACGAGTCAGTTGTCTCTTGTTCCACGGCGGGAACGCATGCAGCGAGGGAGGCCCCCAGAGCGCAGCAGCAGAGCGCCGCACCCCACATGGCCGGTTTTCGCATCGCCATCGCCCTCTCCTTTCTTCCGTTTGGAATTCCCCTGGGGATCGACACCGGAGACAAAACCCGGTTTTCACCCCTCTTCTCGTATCCTATCATAAATCATACAAATTTGTGATACTTGTCTTACAGGTATATGATTCTTTTTTGAGAATAGAGAAGGGGCCCGCCGCGCATCCGGCAAGGCCCCTACCATGAACAAGCCACCGACGATCGCACGATCGGCATCGTGCGCAGGGCGTCTACCCCTTCGTGAGCTTTTCCAAGCCCTCGAAGGCCTCCGACAGGGCGCTCGGGATAACCACGAGGCCGCCTTTCTCCTTCACGCTGTCGGACACGAAGCTCATGGCGCGCAGCTGGAGCGCCGCGTCTTCGCGCCCGTAGGTGCGGGCGGCGTCCACGAACATTTCGGAGATCTCCTTCTCCACCTCGGCAAGGATGACGCGCGCGTTGTATTCGCGCTCGGCACGCGCCTCGGCGGAAAGAGATTCCTGCAATTCGTCGGGAATCTCGATGTCGCGGATTTCCACCGACACCACCGTGATGCCCCACTCGTTCGTCTTGCGCTCAAGAATGTCGGCCACCTCGCGGTCGATCTGTTCGCGGCGCGTGCTCAGCTGGGCGATGTTCACCGCGCCCATCACGTCGCGCAGCGTGGTTTGCGCCGCCCAGTAGACGAGCCGCACATAGTTCTTCACTTCCGAGCAGGCCTTTCCCGCATCCCATACCGTCCAGAACAGCACGGCGTCCACGTTCACGGGAACGAGGTCGGCCGTCAGCACGTGTTCGGCCTTGAACGCCGTCGAGCGCATGCGCATGTCCACGGTGGCCGCCGAGTACTCCACGAGCGGGATCATGAAGATGAGGCCGGGGCCTGCCACGCGGTTGAACTTGCCGAAGCGAAGAACAACCGAACGCTCCCACTCCAGCACGACGTGCATGCAGCTGAACAGCACGCCGGCTGCCAACACGCCCACGATGGCGACCGCGAGCGATTGCAACAGCCATGCCACGCCCGCGAACAGCGCGCATACCAGCAGCGTCAACACCCATCGAAGCGCCGTCGCGCCGGTTCGGCTCGTCGTCGTCTCGTCGAACTGCGCCTCGGTCGCAATCACGACGTCGTCGGCGCTCACCTCGTCCCGCTCGTCAAAATACGGCTTTTTCTCGCTCATGGCTCCCCCCTTGTCACTCGTCGAGCGTCGCAAACGCTTCCTCGATCCGCGCCATCGCGTCCACGCGGGAAATCCCCGTTTCCCGCACCACGCGTATCAGCTCCTCAATCACAACGTCCACCGGGGAATCGGGCAGGTTGAGTTCCTCCCGATCGATCTCCGCAATGGTCGAGCGCTTTCCGCGCCCCGACAGGATCAGTCCGTCGGTCTCGAGGTCCTGATACACCTTGTGGATGGTGTTGTAGTTCACGCCCAGCTGGATGGCCAGCTCGCGCACCGTGGGCAGCGTGTCCCCCGGCCGCAGCCGCCCCGATCGAATGAGGAAGATCATGTGGTTGCGGATTTGAATCCACACGGGAACGCCCGATGTATCGTTCACCCGCAACGTCTCGAACACGCGCGCCCAGCCTTCCTTTCAAAGTATCATCCATTCGTATGATAACACAAGGGAATGCCAATGAATCGTCTCAACAAACGACGAATGCGGCCGTCGATACGACGGCCGCATTCGATAAGCGGGGCACCCGAAGTTGGATTTCTCCCTACATCGCCGCCAAATCCCCGGCGGCTTTCACCTTCACGCGATTCGTGTGGCCCGGGTAGTACGCCAGGGGCACGTCTTCCGCGTCGATGATCTCCACGGTGTCGCGCACGGCGCCCGCCTCCACGGCGGCGTCGACGGCAGCGGCACGCGCGATGGCCAGCGCCTCGTCGCGCGGCGTGACGTCGTAGTCCACGAGCGCCTCGTACACGCCGCTCACCTTCGAGATGGCCGAGCCGATGGCGTTCGCGCAGCCCGCATGCTCGGGCGCGTCCACCTCGGCCGTGCCGGCCAAATCGTGCGGCAGCACGATGGCGCCGCCACCCACCAGCACCACGTCGATGTCGTCGCTCGACACCTTCATCACGTCGACGGCGTCCTCCACCAGCTGGCGAATGGCCGCCATGGCGCGCTCGGCCACGTCCTGCGGGATGGCAGCCACGAGCGCCTCGTCCCCCACCGACGCCATGCCCAGGCGCACGGCGATGTCGGTGGCGGTCATCGTGTCGCCGCCGAACACGAGCGCCTTGCTCGCAATCTCGTAGCCCACCGAGTCGGGCCCCACGGTTACGCTGCCGTCGTCGGCCACGCGCACGATGGAACCGCCGCCCAGGCCGATGCTCACCACGTCGGGCATGCGGAAGTTCGTGCGCACGCCGCCGATGGTGACGGCCACGCCGCTCTCGCGCGGGAAGCCGTGGCTCAAAACGCCCAGGTCGGTGGTGGTACCGCCCACGTCGATGACGATGGCGTCGTCGCGATGCGACAGGTAGCTCGCGCCGCGGATGGAGTTCGTCGGCCCGCACGCGATGGTGAGGATGGGATAGCGGCGCGCGTGCTCCATGGTCATGAGCGTGCCGTCGTTCTGCGACAGGTACACGTCGGCGTTCACCACGCCCTTGTCGGCCAAGCTCGCCGCGAAGCCCTCGGTGAAGCGCCGCGCCACATCGTACAGCGCCGCGTTCAAAATGGTGGCGTTCTCGCGCTCGATGAGGCCCATCGAGCCGATCTCGCTCGAGATGGACACGTGCACGTCCTCGCCCAGCACCTCGCGCGCGATCTCGGCGGCGCGCAGCTCATCGTCGTTGCGCACGGTGGAGAACACGCACGACACGGCCACGGCTTCCACACGGCCCTTCACGCCCGCGAAGAAGGCGCGGCACGCGGCCTCGTCGAACACCGCCAGACGCTTGCCGTCGTACTCGAAGCCGCCCTCGATGATGGTGGAGTCCACGCACACCGCCGCGATGTCGTCGGCCCAGTCCACCATGGGCGGGATGCCCACCGTGGCCGGGGCGCCGATGCGCAGGATGGCGATGGGCGCAAGGCCCTTGCGCTCCACGATGGCGTTCGTGCACTGGGTGGTGCCCAGCATGGCCTGCCCGATGAGCGCGCGATCGACGCCGCTCTGCTCGAGCACGGCGTCCACCGCGCCCATGATGCCCGTGTAGATGTCGCCCGACGTGGGGTTCTTCACGGCGGCCACCACGTCCAGGTTCTCGTCGATCAGGACGGCGTCCGTGTTCGTTCCGCCCACGTCAATGCCCAGCTTGTACATTTACGCTCCCTTCCGCGCCGAGCGCTCTTCCACGGGGATGTAGTCGGTGTCGATGCCGAAGTAGCGCGGTCCCACGAGCTCGATGCCCGCCGGCGTGCGCCACATGTCGAAGCACTCGAGGCCCACCGCCAGCACGCGCTTGCCGTACTTGAGCGCGTCGGTGGGAACGGGCGTGAACGTCTCGGTGTCCACGAGACAGATGAGGTCGGGCGCGGTGGCCACGATCTCGCCGTCCACCGTGCAGGCCAGGTTCTCGTTCTGGAACTCGACGAACGCGCTCGAACCGCGGTCCTCGCCGATGCCCTCGAGCACCACCTTGCCGAAGTTGAACGCCCCACGCGTCTCGCGCAGCACGTCGGCGATCTTGCCCTTGAACAGCTTGTGGCCGCCCGTGAACTGCAGGAAGTACTCCTCGGGCGTGAGGCCGGCCGCCGCTGCGCCCTCCTTCGCCGTGCGGATGGCGCGCCCCAGCTCCTCCGAGCGCGTCACGATGCCGTGCACGCCGTACTTCTTCAACGTGTCGGCGTCCATGCAGAACAGCGCGATGGTGATGGTGCCGCCCATAGTCATGGTGGCCGCGCGGGCGATGTCCTCGGTCCACTTGTTCGTGATGGTGTCGAGGATGCCCGAGTTGCCCTTCTCGTCGATGAACGCCATGGGCGTGGCCGACGCGCCGCCGATGGTGAACGTGACCATCTGCAGCTCGGGGAACGCGCGGCCCATGCCGTCGGCGTCCACCATGGGAATGCCGAGGCGCGCGGCCGCCGCGATGGGCAGCATGGAATTCACGCCGCCGGCCTCCATGGGCATGGTGGCGTACACGGGCTTGCCGTAGTAGCGCGACACCATGTCGAACAGCTTGGCGAACTCGTTGGCACCCACGCCCTTCTCAGCGAGGATGGTGGGCGCGCCCATGGACGCGGCCGGCATGATGAACGCGCCGTCGGGAACCTCGTCGGCGCTGATGAGCTCAACTTCGCCGCATTCCTTCACCGCGCCGATGGCCGTGAGCTTGCCGATGTAGGGGTCGCCGCCCCCGCCCGCGCCGAGGAGCGCCGCGCCCAGCGCGATGTCCTCGATTTCCTGAATGCCTATAGTGCGCACGTATGCTCTCCTTTGAACGTCTCGTATCTTTCCTCGATGGGCACGTACGGTATGTCGAAGCCGAAAAACGCAGGTCCGCCCAGTGCCACGCCCGCGTCCGTCCGCCAGGCGGCATCGCAGGGCAGTCCCACCAGCAGCACGCGCTTGCCGTATTTGAGCGCCTCGGTGGTCACGGGCACGAACGTTTCCGCATCCACGAGGCACACGAGGTCGGGCACGCTCATCACCACGCGCTCGTCCACTTCGGCGTACAGGTTCTCGTTTTGGAACACCACCGAGCCCGTGCGGCCCCGGTCCTCCCCGACGCCTTCGAGCACGGCGCGTCCGACGTTGAACCCATCGCGCGTGTCGCGCAGCACATCGGAAATCTTACCCTGAAGGAAGGGCAGCGCACCCGATTCGCGCAGGAAGAACGCACGCGGCGTACAGCCTTGCGCATCCTTCGCCGTGCGGATGACGCGGCCGAGGCGTTGCGCCAGGTCCACCGTGTCGCGCACGGCGCACGCCTTCATCTGCGCGCCCGTCATGGACGCGCCCACGTTGATGAGCGCGCCGCCGCATGCCGTGGTCACCGCGCGGCCGAGCGCTTCGGTCCAGTCGTTGTCGATGGTTTCGACGAGCGTGCGGTTGCCCTTCTCGTCCACGAACGCCATGGGCGTGGTGGGGATGCCGGCCATGCAGTAGGTGTCCTGCTGCAGCCCGGGAAACGCGCGGCCCATGCCGTCGACGTTCACCACCGGGATGCCCACGCGCGCCGCAGCGGCGATGGGCACGAGCGAGTTGAGGCCGCCCGCTTCCGCCAGCACGAACGCGTCGATCTTCCTGCCGAGCCACCGTTGCAGCATGTCGAGCGCGCGGGCGTACTCCTGCCCGTTCACGCCCTTTTCGAGCACCACCGTCGGCGCGCCCACGCTGCCGATGGAAGCGACGGTCCAGTCGTCGGGAACCTCGTCCGCGTCGAGCAGCTGCACGGGGCCGCACGCTCGCAGCGCGGTGATGGTTTCCAGGCGGCCCATGTAGGGGTCTCCCCCGCCGCCCGCGCCGAGGAGCGACGAACCCAGCGCGATGTCCTCGACATCGTCAACGTCTATGAACCGCACGATTCGCCTTCTCCTTTCGCGACGACCGTACGATTGTACACCAGGTTGTCGGGCGAGGCGCCCGGCTCCGTCGGACGCGCAAACGCGATGCCGCCGGCGAATCGCTCGCCGCCCGTCAGGCGGTACGCCGCCACGTACGTGGCCATCGCCACGACGATGCCGTTCACCGGCCCGACGAAGAACGGCACGTCGAGCATCTCGAGCCCCGGCACGAGCGCGAACGTGCCGCCCGTGACAAGCGCCACCGCGATGCCGCACACGAGCCCGGCCACGCCCGCGGCCGAGATGCCCGCGGCCACGCGCACGTTCGCCGGGCGGCCCTTCCGCACGAGCCAGTAGTCCGCCACCATGACGCCCGCGAGCGCCGGGCCGCAGGCCGAGAGCACCGTGAGGAACGCCTCGAATTGCCCGAGGATGCCGCCCACCGCCAGCGCGATGCCCGCGATACCGGAGACGGCCGTAGTCAGCTTGCTGCCGCCCTCGTCCTTGCCCAGCATCACGGCGAAGCCGAGGCCCGCCGAGTACACGTTGCTCGCGTTCACCGTCCACGCCGACAGCACGAGGGCGAGGAGGCCCACCGCTGGCAGGCCGATGGAGTTCATGATGACGGCGATGTCGCCCTGACCGGTGACGATGGCAAGCGCTGCGCCCGCCATGAGGGCCACGAGCGCCGCGGGGATGACGCCGACAACGCACGACAGCACCGCGTCCTTGCGCGTGCGCGCGAACCGCGCGAAGTCGCCCGCCGTCGCTCCCGCGAACGCGAACAGCCCCACGGCCATGTTCACCCCGGCGATGAGGCCGATGGCGTCGGCGGGCAGCGGCACGTATCCTAGCAGCGCGTCGAGGCTGCCCGTCTGCGCCACCGAAGCGCTCACGCCGTACACGCAGATGAGCACGAGCAAGGGGGCCGCCACCGAGCTCACCCATTTGAGGCCATCGAACCCGATGAGCGCCGTGACCAGCATGAGCGCGCCGAGCGCCACCGAACAGGCCCACACGGGCACCGCCAGCCCGAACACGCCTTCCAACATGAGGGCCAGCGACGCGCCGCACACGGCCGTCTGCACGCCGAACCAGCCGATGGTCACCACGCCCACGATGAGCGACACGAGGTAGCGCGCGCCCGTGCGCCCCAGCGCCGGCGCCGCGAGCGATGCCGTGGGAAGTCCCAGGTCGGAGGCTTGCATGGACACGAAGCACATGTAGGCCACGATGAAGCCGAACCCAACGAGCGTGGCGAGGGCCGCTCCGCTGAGCGCAAGTCCCAGGCCCAGCGCCGCGCCCACCATGAGGGTCGGCGCGCTGAACATGCCGCCCGCGCGGATGAAGGCGATGCTCGCCCAGCTCTTGCGCTCGGATTCGTCGATGCGCAGGCCGTCGGCTTCCGCCGCGCCCGCCGTGTCTTGCGCCGTAGGCACCGGTGCCCCCTCGTTCGTCGTTTTCAGGTAGTAACGGCTCGAAAGTGTAGCATAACGGCGCATGCTATCATGGATCGGCACCCCATACGGCACGAGACGAGGAGCAGCGATGGACGTCGATCTGCACTATGAAGAAGCCGGCGAGGGCGAGACGCTCATCCTGCTGCACGGCAACGGCGAAGACGGCACCTACTTCGAGCATCAGATAGACGCGTTCGCGTCGCGATTCCGCGTGATCGCGCTCGACACGCGCGGGCACGGGCGCTCGCCGCGCGGGGAGGCTCCCTTCACCATCCGCCAGTTCGCCGACGATCTGCTCGCCTTCATGGACGAGCGCGGCATCGAGCGCGCGCACCTGCTGGGATTCTCGGACGGCGGCAACATCGCCCTCGTGTTCGCGCTCGCGCACCCCGAGCGCGTGGGCAAGCTCGTGCTCAACGGCGCGAACCTCGACGCCGGCGGCGTGAAGCCGTCGGTGCAGCTGCCCATCGTCATGGGCTATCGTATGGCGTCGTTCTTCGGACGATGGAGCGAGCAGGCGCGCCGCAACGCCGAGATGCTCGGCCTCATGGTGAACGACCCGAACATCGCCCCCGAGGAGCTAACTGCCCTGAGCGTGCCGACGCTCGTGGTGGCCGGCACAAGAGACATGATCAAGGAGGAGCACACCAGGTTGATAGCTGGGAGCATCCCCGGTGCCCAGTTGGCCTTCGTAGAGGGGGATCATTTTGCGGCGAGGAAGAACCCGCAGAAGTTCAACGAGGTGGTTGAGGGGTTTCTGAAAGAGTAGCGAGTGGAATGCCAGGATAACCCAATGAATGCATTATGCATGTATTTTACATCTTCTACTTTTAGAATCCTTATAGCCACAAATAACTTTTTCTTAAACCTTGCTGAGGAGTGAACCGAAAATCGCCTTTCTAGATCACCGCTCATCCCCTCGCGCCAAAAGATTTGAGAAAAGGTTGCATTAGCGGCCCCTCACCGACTTCAGCTGTTTAAACACGTTTCGCGCGACTGACCTCCCAAAGAATAAATACGCGCAATACAGGACAGCAAATACTGCAAAGCCATGCGCTGTGTCCAGAAGCAGCGAGAGCCCCACGAAGCAGCAAGTAACGACGAGCTCTTCCACCATCAGGGAGCTTGAGCCAACCTTGAGTTTGCGATCGAGCCATACCTCTGAATACAAAGATCGGACAACTATGCATCCCGTTACGCCAAGCACAACGGCGTCAGGAGAGTTCAAAAGAAAGGCACCGACAAGAGAAACGACCGCCCCGGCAAGCATGGTCACCATATTCACCATCAGCAAACGCCGCTCCTCTCGAAGCACTTTCATGTACGTTGCGCTGCAAATATTCATCTTGCTATCGAATGCACAAATCGGCAGGAGCATAGCAAGGTATCTCATGCTCTCGGCGTATTGGGGAAGCCAAGTCGTCAGCACGAGAACGCCAGGGAAGTAGAGTAGGTAGACGGCCGGGAAGAACACTTCCAATGCGTCGCGCATCAGAACGTATACGCGACGATTGGAGTCAACCGAACTTTGCCGCAGGGCGGGAAAGAGTACCATAGATGCTTGGGCGACGAAAGCGACGAAGAAATTGATCAGCGAGAGGGCGAACGATACCTCGCCGAATGTCTCTATTCCCCAGACGAAGTCTATCAGCATACGGGACAACCCAAGAATGAGCGTATCCGCAACTACCGCCACCGTTAGTTGCATGCCAATGCGAATACTCTTAACGCACAGGCCGATTCCGTCCAATAGAGGATAAAGACCGGCAGATATAATATCCCGCGCATTCCAGAGACAATAGGCTAATGCGAACATCTTAGCAACAAGATAAAAGACTATATACACCCTGAAGTCAGCAACCTGCAGCGCCACTAGCACCACAAGCGGAATGAGAAACGCCAGGCGGTCAAGCATGATCGAATACGAAAACGTCCTTGTCTCGTTCACCGCCTGGAACACATAGCCCAGAGCAAGCGTTAAGTTATAGAGAACCAGATAGACGGAAAAAGCAAGCAGCACGAACATTCGCTCGCTTGAGGTCGCCGTGAAAATCGCGATCGCCGCGATACAAAGCCCTATCGCAAGCTGCATGAACGCGCCGAGCACGTACTGCGTGTTAACAGAACGCGCATCGAGGTCGTGCCGGCGCTTGCCGCCTTCAACCAGGTAAACTCCGTCGAATAAACCGAGCAAGAAGAATTGGGAGTACATGCTGTAAAGAACGAACAACTGCCAGTATCCGAAAGACTCGACCCCTAAAACTTTCGGAACGAGCAGCGTCATAATGAAGCTCACCAGCATGGAGACGCCTTGCGCGGAAAACGCAGTTACTGCGTTTCTGAGAAGCGATCCGGCGCTCAATCCCTATCCGATCGACCGATCACCATGGCCCACGACTACCATTCGGCCACAGCGAGAAGAACGTCACGCGTATATTCAGGAGTGAACTCCTCAAGCGCCGAGAGGTTACAACCCGATTTGCTCGGGAGGGAGTTGAGACGTTCAATTATCCACTTGCCGCTCTCGGCCGATCCCTGCTCGTAGGTTTTCACGATCACGGAAAGCGGATAGCGCTCAAGGTATTTGACATCCGGATCTTCCGTGCTGCCGGAAAAATGGACGACGGGCTTCTTCAGTCCCATGTACTCGAATATCTTTCCGGACATTCGCTCGCTTTTCTTCATACTGACGAGCACGTCCGCAAAGGAGAGAATCAGCAGCAACTCATCATGAGGCACGTAGTCCATCAGACAGATCCTCCCTTTCGTCTCTTTCTGCATTCGCTCGCAGTATGCGGGACGGGTACCGGAGATAATATAGAGCCGTCGCTCTCTGTCCTGAGGAAGATCGAGGAAGGATTCGATCATTCGCTCTGGATCATAGTTACTATCATCCAGAGCGCCAGAATAGACCCAGTTTTCCGTAGAGACATCTAGCGGAGATTTCCACTCTCCTGGAGGTTCTTGAGCGTTAGCGACAACGAGCATGGGGGCACCAACGATCTTCACCTTGTTCATTCGAGCTTGAACATCCGAACGCGAGAACCATTCTTCATTGCCGGGAAGCGCAAGCACCGCGTCGAATCCTCCGTACACCTCGTTCGCCCAGTTTCGACAGGCTCGCCGTGCGGAACGAGCCGGAAGACGCCGCAAGGCAACCGGTGGAAATGCATCATCTTCGAATAAAACGTATTTCGGAGCGCCAGTTTTCTCCTTCATGAGCAGCGCAGCGTGCACGCATTCCGCCGGCCAATACACCGCGACGACGAGATCGTAATCGCGTTCTCGCTGCAACCTCAATCCCTCATCACAAAGACGCCGTGCGAGTTTGACGGACGCCAAGGGGAACCTGTTCTGGTGTACGAGTTTTTCCGCCTTCGACAGGATGCCGCCCACCAGCCCAGAAAGACGGCCCTTCGCCGTCTTCCCCTCGTATCCAGATAGAGTGATCAGCCGCTGCCTGAGATCGGGAGCCACCCTGAATATCTCGACCCCGTCTTTCTCGGTCAAATCATCTTCCCGGCCGTTCTCAAGTGTAAGCACGTCGACCGCGTGTCCATTCGCGACGAACGAGCACGCCACGTTGTGAACTTGCACCGCATTGATCCTCGGTTTTGGGTAATACGTATCGGTTATGAAGAGAATTCTCATGTACGTCCTCGTCTTCTAGACCTGCAAATCGAATCGAAGGCCAACCGGTTCTTTCCCGTCCGACCACCCGATCATCCTGCAACGTCATCGTGTCAAGTGATACCACTTTTCATAGCTCGCAAGCGCCGAGCGGAGGGTGTCCGACATGTCATAGTAGCGATACTCGCCCAATCTCCCACCGAAATGAACGTTTGGGTAGTTTTCCGCAAGAGCCGCATAACGCTCGTATCGGGCCTGATTGGCGGAATCGTTGATCGTGTAATAGGGATCATCCCCACGCGTCCACTGCGTTGCGTATTCGTAGCTCACAACGGTTGCCTCGGTATCGGGTGGATTCTTCAGAAAGTGCTTGTGTTCGACTGAACGCAGATAAGGCACACGGGCATCGGGATACGTGATCACCGCTATTCCCTGATGGCTCTTTTCCTCGAATACGCGATGCTCGAAGCTGCGCCCTCGGTATTCAAGGCTGCCGTACCGATATTCGAAGAACGCGTCGATCCCCCCGGTGAATACGATAGAGCTCGCAATGTCTTTCAGCTCGGAACGATGCTGGAAAAAGTCATCCCCCAGTTTCACAACTGCCCCCTCGACCATCCTCTCGAAGAGCTTCTCATATCCGTCAATCGGAACCCCTTGATAACGATGCCCCAAATAATCGTTGTCGAATGTGAACCTGATAGGCATCCTGCCTAAAAGCGACGCTGGCAACGTACTACAACTTTGCCCATATTGCTTTTCGACGTAGTCTTTGACGAGCGTTTCGTATACATCGCGCCCAACGCGACTCAAGGCGTACTGCTCAAGCGTTTCGGGATTTTCGCAATGCACTACTTGTTGCTCAATGATTCTCTGGGCCTCTCGCGGGGTCGTTGCTCCCCAAAGAGCATAATACGTGTCCATGTTGAAAGGGAGATGATAGAGCTTCTCCCCTCTCTTGGCTATCGGATCCGCCAGACAGGGCTCGATCTGAGAGAATCGTGCGAGGTAGTCCCAAACCTCTCTATGATCCGTGTGGATGACATGCGGCCCGTACGCGTGGACGTCTATGCCGTCCTTGCGGTAAGACCAGCAATTGCCGCCCACATGGTTTCTACGATCGACGATTAGCACCCGTTTACCATCGTTTAGCGCTTCATGCGCAATGGCGCAGCCGAACAGACCTGCGCCGACGATGAGCATGTCGTATTGTTTATCAGACATTAAGACCTCGACTCTCAACGCGCAACAATGTCATCTTGAAGCGCAAGACGGATTCTCAAAAGCTCCTATCGATGACAAGGGGAGATGACGGAGAAGGCATCGTGCCCATTGCGTTCGCGCCAACAGGCTCGGCAACCCCTTGCGGTCCGTCAATCAAAACGCATCCTTTTCCCCAAAGCTGCCAGCACGAAAGGGAACCATAGAACCCCACGAGCTCGTCTCGGCAAAGGAGCAGCCCCACGAATCCACGACTTTTGATATCGCTCGACACTAGAGATGTCAGAGATCTGCCCCAGCCCAAGCCTCTCTTTCGGGTTGAAGAGCAAACGCATCCCAGCCCCATAATCGTTGACGGAACACGCACTCCATCAGCCTGACGCGAATGCGGAATATGCGCCGCCAATCGAGATAGTGTTGCATAGGCCACAATCTCTCCTTGGACCCTCAGAATGCAATGTTCGTCATCGGGCCGTAGGTTCCGCTCGATCCAGGCGACCTGCGACGCCTTTCCGTGCGGCCAAGGACCTTCCTTGATTGCGACTATCTTATCGATTAACTCGCCCGTCGCTTGATTATGCGGAATGGTTTCGTACGAGGCAAACATATCGTAATCCTTTCGGAACACGAAATGGAACATAGTTCCAAATCAGATGGACTGGAGCGCCCTTTGCAACTTGTCATCATTTTCCAAATCGGCAATCCACCATCCGCAAGGGAGGGCAAGATGACTCGCGGTGAACGAGGCCGCACCGGGCAGCCGCCGTTGAGGAAGCCCGAACACCGAATAGTCGCTCAAATCCGCATGGACGCCGGAAACGCTGTAACCTGCCTCGCGCAGACGCACGATTGCCGCACGCTTGTTTTCAACTATGGTTCCAAAAACCCAATAATTCGGATCGATTTCTCTTCGCCCCAAGGTATCGACACCCGCAACCTCGCACGCCTCATGCAGCAATTTCGCATTCTGATGTTGCTGCCGTATCAGCCGCGGTAGCTCTTCCATTTGTCGTTCTCCCAAAAAACCAGCCGCTTCGTTCATGCATGCTGCAATTCCGGGAAACTCGATATCGCATCTCGGATCGATTTCCGAAAGATCGTCGCGGAATCTCTGCCTATCGACGCCGCAATCGCGGAGAAGCAGCGCCTTTTCATATACATCAGTATGTGCAAAGCAAATGATTCCGCCTTCAATTGTATTGGGCATCCTCACGGGGCCGAGCGAAAACACGGTAGCATCCGCGCCTGCCGACCCAATCGGCCTATCCTTGTACCTCGAACCGAACGCCTCAATGCCATCGTCGATTACCGCAACTCCATAGCGAGATGCCACGTCGAGGATGTCGTCGACGCGCCCTGGGTAGCCGCAGAAGTGATTGTGGGCAATCGCCTTAACATGCGGATGAGCCTGGATAGTCCTTTCGACATCCTGAGGGTCGAGGGTCCCCGTTTTTACGTCCACATCCGCCCAAACTATACGTTGACCGAACGCAACGAGAGGGAGTGCAGATGCTAGGCAAGCGACAGGCGACAGGATCACCTCGTCGCCGGGTTCTAGGCCCAATGCCCGCAAAGCGATATACCATGCCGAGTTGAACGAATTCACCGCCAAAACGTTATCGCATCCCAGAAAACCGCCAACGGCTCTCTCAAAGCCTTTTACATGGGCTCCTCCGCTCAGCTTGCCGGAGCGCAAGATACCCTCGAGCCCTTCCAGGTTCTTCGGCATGTGCGGCTGGAAAAGATCGAGCATCACCAGCCGCCCTTTATCGCATCGACAATGATGGCGCGCTTTTCCTCGTTGACCCACCATCCGCAGGGAATATGGACGAAGCTGCCGTACCATTCATCAAGTCCCGGAAGGCTGCGTCTTGATTCGGAAAAAACGCTATGAGTGTCGCTCCTATGATGAAGCGGCGAGGCGGTTATCCCCTTGCCTTCCATCATGCGTTCGAACTCGTCCCTTCGCTCCACCTTCATAGTATAGAGCCAGTAGGAAGGTTCCGTGTCGGGGTAGTACGGAACGAGTTCGACCCCTGGAACGCTCCGAAGCGCTTCGTCGTAGAACTTGCCGTTCTCAATGCATCGGGAAACCACGTTGTCGATGTGGCGCATTTGGACGAGACCGAACGCGGCGGTGACGTTGTTCATGGCGTACTTGTAGCCTATTCGCTTGATGTCGTTCTCGAGGCGCGACACGTGCTTGTCGAGACCGAACCACCTCAGCTGACGAGCCTCACCGAGAAGTGCGGGATCCTTGAGTGTCAGGGCTCCGCCATCGACGGTGGTGAGCTGCTTGATGGCTTGAAAGGAAAAGCAGGTGAACTGCGAATTCGAGCCGATCCTCTTTCCCTCGAAACGAGCTCCGAAGCTATGAGCTGCATCCTCGATAACAGGGATTCCGCAACGATCGGATACCTCGTTGATACGCTTCATATCGCAAACCATGCCGGCGTAATGGACGATGACGATTGCGCGCGTGCGCTCGCTGATGCTTTCGGCAATCGAATCAGGAGACGCTAAACCCGTCGCGAGATCGACGTCGGCCCATACGATCTTCGCTCCGGTCTGCGCTATGACGGTATTCGTGGGCTCGGCGGTCATGGCCGTGCTGATCACTTCGTCGCCGGGCTTCACACCAGCAAGCAGCAAGGCTATGTGAAGCGCCGCAGAGCCCGAATTGAGCGCCACTACGTTCTCGCTTCCAAGGTAGCCGCTAAGAACGCGCTCGAACTCTTCGACCGTCTTTCCCGACGCGATGTAGCCGCTGTACAGCTCACTCTCCAAGGCGGGCATTACTTCGTCCTTCGGGGCGATATACGGTTTGACAAGGGGTATCATCTGCATCCTCTTTCAACTAGGAAAGCTCTTCAAGCGTCCACGAACCCTCCAATGCTTGCTGCACATAGGTCGCAGTCTTGATTTTCTTCGTCGTTCCGGCGACATCGAGACGCGTCGTGTTGTCGCTCGTGTAGCTTTCGTCGGCCATCGTCCTCACTTCACCGGTTTCGATCCTTCTGTCATAGTTGAGGTCGCGCGTATCGCTTTTCACGCGGTAGTAGTCTCCCATGTCCTCAGAACGCAGGAGCTCCTCCCTCGTCATCAATGTCTCGAAAAGCTTCTCACCATGGCGAGGTCCAATGATTCTGACGCCGGTCTCGCCGAAGAGTCCTTGCACCGCTGCAGCCAGATCGCCGATGGTGCACGCCGGCGATTTTTGGATGAACAAGTCGCCCGGCTCCGCATGCTCGAAGGCGAACTCTACGAGATCGACCGCTTCGTCGAGGTTCATCAAGAAGCGCGTCATAGAGGGATCGGTGATGGTGAGCGGCATGCCTTTGGAGATCTGATCGATGAAGAGTGGGATGATGGAGCCCCGCGAGCACATGACGTTGCCGTAGCGCGTGCAGCAGATGGTGGTGCGGTCGGCACCGTTGCGAGCGTTAGCGTAAATGACCGACTCCATCATCGCCTTCGATTTCCCCATGGCGTTGATGGGATAGGCCGCCTTGTCGGTGGACAGGCAAACCACCCTCTCGACGCCCTCGTCGATGGCAGCGTGCAGCACGTTGTCGGTGCCGATCACGTTGGTGCGCACGGCTTCCATGGGGAAGAACTCGCAGGAGGGCACCTGTTTGAGGGCGGCGGCGTGGAACACGTAGTCGACGCCCCGCATAGCGTCCCGCACGCTCTGGGCATCCCGCACGTCGCCGATGAAAAAGCGCGCCTTGCCGGCCTCCTCAGGATGAAGCTCCTGGAGCTTATGGCGCATATCGTCCTGCTTCTTCTCGTCGCGCGAGAAGATTCGGATCTCGTCGACTTCGGATTCGAGGAAGTGCTTCAGCACGGTGTTGCCGAAGCTCCCCGTGCCTCCCGTGATCATCAAAGTCTTTCCTTTGAAGTTGCCGCTCAAAGTAGTTCCTTTCATTCGTTGTGAAGCCCCTGTTCTCAACGTGCCCAGAAAAAGCGCATCGTCAAAAGTCATTTCCCGCCGATCGGCTCCCATGTCGCGATGGGATCCCGATTCCGGATAAGCGAAGCTCTCCACGTTTCTTCTGCTTGGATTTTCTGATTGCATCCGGGAGAGACAGGAACTCAAGAAGAAGAACAAGTAAAACCGCAACGTACAGGTTGTACATGTCTCCCGTGTTCAGCGATACGGTATATGCCTTTAATACGATCACGATCAAAAGCGGAGCCGCAGGGGCCATCCGTAATTCCTGATTGAGAATGTAACGTCTATAGCTCCGGTCAACCAAGTAGAACAAATAAGCTTGGACCAAGGCGAGCAGAACCACCCCAGCAGGTCCGAAGTTTAAATACCCTTCCATATACGGACCGCCGCGCAGTCCGAAGTGCTCTCCGGCAAAGCCGGCGATCTTATTAGCCGAGTATCTCCCCCATGCCCACTCTTCGCGAAAGGAGCTCATTGAGGAGGGGATGAACGAAATGGCTGCCGCAAGATAAGTTTTCCCACCCGCATACGCCCCATCAAAATTGGCATCGAAGCCCTGCAGTAAGAAAGCCCCATCCCTCAAATCAGAAAAACTATTGCCATCAAGCATCTCGCTGATCGACTCCTCTATTGAGGAATTCACACCACTGCGCCAAGACGACAGCTGGAGACCGACTATGAAAACAATCAGTATTGCTACCACAATATAGAGAGGGCTTTTCTTTCTGACCTTTGACCTGTGCGCACCAAACCCAAGCTTGTTTTTTACCGCGGGCGTGCTAGTCCAAAACAATATCATCGGCAGAATAACGCTTAGCAGCACGTCGCTACGATTACCCGACAAGATGAGACACCCCACACAAGCCAGAAATGCAGGCAGCCCCTTACGCTTCGACACTAAGCGAAAACCAGAGTAAACACCTAGCAGCGTAAGACAAAACGAAACACCAAGATAGATAGGGGAAATTGAGCTTTGATAAAAAAATAATCGATCGCCGTTCAACAGAGGAAAGGTGCCATTATTGAATAGCAAACAAATTTCGATAAACGCCAATACGCAAAACACCGTCGTGAGCGAAACGGCAATTGGACTTATAGCCTCCGCCGTCTTCGAGAAAAAAGTTTGGCTATAGCTTTTGCCTTCATCGATACCGCCGGCTTTATCTTTTTGAGTTAGGTAAAGCAGCAGCGAAAGAAATATCGCAATCCCACCGAGATTGATCAGCAGACTTTGATCTAAGTACGACCACATGCTCGTGGCGCTGGAAACCCCCAACGCCCACCACGCTTTGTCCGATGAGTAAAAATGATAACTAATTGCAACGTTGAATGCAGTGATGAAGAGCGTGACGTTAAATGGTGATATGAAGTAACCAAAGCGGCGTTTAAGTAGCCTCAAGTAGGCAACGAATAGAAAAGCGTCAACAACAGCGAGTAGCAAGTGAAGCACTCCAAAAAAGGCCGCCATTAAACCGTCCGCACATTCTCGACGTTCCTCAACATTCTTGCTAAAAGCCCCCGTCTTTCTTTTCGAGTAACGCGACCAGTTGCTGAGCTGATTTTTGCCAACTGTACCTGTCAAGCACTTCGTGAGCGCTCTTTACTTTTTCCGAAAATAGCACGCCCAAATCTGCACATGGGACGTTTGGATCGACATAATGTGCGGATGCTCCATACACCTCTCGCATACACGAAGCGTCGGATACAGCAACCGGCGCCCCGCAGGCGAGAGCCTCCATCGGAGGAATGCCGAAGCCTTCGTAGAAAGTCGGAAAGAGAAACCCTTTGCAATTCCCCATGAGGATTTTCATCTCGCAGTCTGTGACATAGCCAAGATACACTACGTTTTCTGCTTCAGGTATAGCGTGCTTTCCAAATACCCTTCGATTGAGGCCTCCTGCGACGACTATGGTTTCCAGAGGGTTAGCACGGGCCGTTTCAGCGATCCATTTCAAGTTTTTGTTTGGCGCCAACGAAGACATGGCAAAATAAAAGGAACCGTTCCGAAGTTTCGGGTGCTTCGAAAGAATATGTTCGTCCGTCTCAACACGCTCAATATGCTGCCATGCATTTGCGATCACCTCGACCTTGCCTTGGCCCTTAGGATAGAACCGCTCGATCTCGTCTTTAGAGAACTCGGAGACAGTTAATATTAACTTGGCGCGTGGAACGACGAACGAGAATAGAAACCGGTACCAAGCGACAAATTTCCAGTCGAAGAAGCTGGGGTTCGCCCTAATCTGCATATCGTGGATGCACACGATTCCGGGATTAACCAACGGAGCGGTATTGCACAAATGTATTCCCGTCGCCCCGGCTCGCTTTAGATAATTCGGGAGATCGAGCTGTTCCCAAAGGATTCCATCTCTTTTTCCGGCACGCACAATTTCGATGTTTCTCAGATCAGGCAGATCGATGACCTCGGAGTCACCGGGAATCGCCAACACAAAATCGCCCGCAGGAACGAGCTTGTCAAGCTCGTGAACCAATTCGCGAGCATATCTGTCGACTCCAGTTGTAGGCCGGGTCAAAAACCTCCCGTTCACCACATACCGGGAACCTCTCTGGACATCCTCGAATTCTTTCATCAGATGTCAACCCTTCCACCAATAGCCGAATCGCTCGATGTCGTCCTCCACGAGAGCATCTCCCATCTGAACCTCAACAATACGCAACTCCGTCCGAGCCCGTACGGCATGTAGGTGCCTTGAGTCGATCGAAACGACCGAACCTGGACCAACAAGAAAGACCTTCCCATCAAGTACAACCTCGCCTTCGCCAGAAACGATCGTCCATATTTCGGATCGGCGCATATGCTTTTGGTAAGAAAGCTGCTTGCCGGGGTCCACCACAAGTTCCTTTGTGAGGGACCGTCGTCCGTCAGAGTACGCGCTCGAATCGAGGACGCGATACTCTCCCCAATGACGCCGCTCGTACATGGGACGCGATGCCGCCGCTTGCGCCACAAGAGGCTTTAAGTGAGTACTTGCCTCCTTACCCGACACCAGAATGCCGTCCGGAGTGGCCACCACCACCGAATCCACAAGCCCCGCAACTACCAGAGGAAGTCCTGTCTCGTTGACTATACAGACGTTGCGACACGTGGTCGCGTCGACGATCGCGCGCCCTGCACGTTCGTCGACCATTTCCTCGGAGAGTGTGTTCCAAGTGCCCAGGTCCTTCCATGCACCAGAATATGGCACGACCGCAACCGAAGAAGCCTTCTCAACAACTTCGTAGTCGAAACTGGCTTTAGGCAATTCGGCATAGTGGGAAACGACTGCTTCGTAATCGGATGCGTCGAGGAACCCCCTCAGCAAGTCCATCAGATAACCAAGTCGAAAAGAGAACACGCCGCAGTTCCAAAGCGATCCGATTTCTAGAAGGTGCTCCGCCTCCACCCTGAAAGGCTTCTCCTTGAAGCATGCGACGGACCAGACCCCGTCTTCGCGCGAGGAAGGCACGATGTATCCGTACTTCTCAGACGGATAAGCCGGCTCGACGCCCATAAGTACGAGATCAGCAACATCGGACTGAACGGCAGCATCCAATTCCACGATACGATCGTAGTATGCCTGATCGGCATAGGTGTCGATAGGCATAACGACGACCGTGTCGTCAGGATTAGCGCCTTGCGTCAATGCCAGATGAGCACACGTAAGCATGATTGCGGGAGCCGTATCGCGCCGTTCCGGTTCAAGAACTAGAGTGAAATCACCCTTTACCTGACGCTCGATGCTCGCCTGTTGACTTTCGCATGTCGCAATAGTCACGTCAAGATCAACCGGCACCTTTCTTATCTGGGAGAAAACCCGTTGCACCATCGAGACGTGGTTTCCGGCATCATCGCGAAGCACCTTGAGGAACTGCTTGGATCGGGCGCCGTTAGACAGTGGCCACAGGCGGCTGCCCGAGCCGCCTGACAAGAGGACGAGATGGATCATGATTCTCTCCTTTGACTGTCGCATTCCCCCAATTGTGCCAAATAGAAGCGCTCCAGGTTTCTCGCAGCCTCTTTGGCCTCGAATCCGTGCGACGCCACCGCCTCGCGTCCGTCGGTCCTTTCGACCCCCTCGAACCGTAGCACTGCTTCCGCCCAGCAATCAGCAGGTTCGGACAACGAGACAAATACAACTTGATCGTTCACTTCAGTTTCTCGAGTTATCTCAGACGAGAACACACAAGGGCATCCGGTGGCCTGGGCTTCGATGCCGACCACGGGCAAACCTTCGTAAAAAGAAGGCAACACGAAGCAATCGAAGGCATTGTACAGGCCGTTCAGATCCTCAGTTGCACCGAGGTCGACAACGGCGTCGGCGAGACCAAGCTCGTCAATCTTGCCGAAGACGCGCTCCTTCATGGAGCCGTAGCCCACAAGCGCCAGCCGGGAGCGTGGCTCCCTCGCAAGCACCTCCTTGAAGATCTCGACAAGGAGCGTATGGTTTTTCTGGTACTCGAACCTCCCAATGTGGCCGACGACGAAGAGGTCTTCCCATCCCATCTCGGCGCGCGTGCGCTCCCGGAGCCCTTTGTCGAAACCGTAGACGTTTAAGTCTATCGCATTCGGTATGATCGTGCGTTTGGAAGCCCTTTCCTCACCGAATAGCCAGTCCCACGCCAATTCGGAGTTCGCGGCGCGAGCGGTTGTGAACAGGTTCCCAAACGGACGCAAAGCGCTCTTTGCGGCTGACTTGCCTTCGCCGGGATGGGAGGTGCTGAGGTTGTACGAGATTCTCACGGGAACCCCTACAGCCTTCGCTGCGAGCAGCGGGAACACGTTGAGCGAGTTCATGCACGCCTGCACGATGTCGTACCCCCCGCGTTTCAGCGCCCTGGCACAATCGGGCACATAAGCCAGAGGATTGGAGATTGGGGCGACCTCAATGACGCTGCCACCCATGCTCTCTATTCCCGCGTAGTCCGACGAGACGAGCCCACCTTTGCATACCACGAATTCGATTTCAAACCTGTCATGATCGATATGGCGCAGATAGCTAGTCAGAAGGGATTTAACCCCGCCTGTGGCAAGCTTGTTCACAACGTAAGCAATGCGAATGGGCCCATCGGCCCCCGTCTGAGGAAAGCTCATGCACCCCTCCTCAAAAAGGTCCTCTGTTGATCGGCCGTACGCAAGATGCCTTCTTCGAAGTCAGTCAGGTGCAAAGACCCCACCTCCGATTCAAATCGGCTCATATCGAGCACATTTTCGGGGACATCGACGTCCCTACCCTCCGCGAATCTGATACGCGAATTCGATGGGATGAGAGAGAGGATCGTTCGAGCGACATCAATGATGCTCATTCCGCAGCCCGAGCCGAGATTGAAGACGCGGGAAGAACCCTCGTGCCGCAGCACCCTCAGGAGACCATCCGTCAAATCATCGATGTAGAGGAAGTCTCGCACAACCGACCCGTCGCCAAATAAGACGAGATCCTCTCCCACTAGCGCCGCTCGAACGAAAGCCGCGATCACCCCCTGCCCCCCGAAAGGACTCTGAAACGGGCCGTAGGGGTTCGAAGGACGAACAATGCGATAGTCGAGCCCACGAAGGTGACCGTAAAGGTGCAGAAGCTTCTCAATGGCGACTTTTTGCAAGCCGTACGAACTGATCGGCCACGTCGGAGCATTCTCGGGAAAAGGCGGCTCGCCCTTCCCATAAACGGTGCCACCCGAGGACACGAAAAGGACGCGCGACACGCTGGAAGAACAGCACGTTTCGAGCAGTTCGGCTGTGGCGGGAATATCCTCGAACTCGTCTGGGACGGAGAGGTTCGATCTGTTTGGCACCGTACTGCTCACTAAGTGGACCACTACGTCTACCCCACGTACGAGGGAGGCGAAGTCGCACCCGCGGCCGAACTCAGCCCGGATCGTCTCTATGTTCCCAATGCCAACGAGCCTTCGAGCCCTTTCTGGATGTCTGCATGCGACCTTGACCGAAGCGTTCGATTCCGCAGCGATCTTGAGTGCGAGGCTGGCTCCAATGAAACCTGAGCCCCCCATGAGGAGATAGTTGGTCATTTATCGGCCATCCTTCCAAACGTCACCCCAAGCGCTCTGAGGAGCCCGTTCGTATCGAGCGACGGAACAGGAACAGCGATGACATTTGTCGCGCTCTTCCGAAAATCCATCTCAGCACGCCCCCTTCCCGGTAAACATTGCCGTCACCGTCTTCGCGATCACGCGCAGGTCGACCAGGAAGGAGCGCTCCTCGATGTACTTGAGGTCCAACTCCACCATGTCGTCGAACGTCGTGTCGCTGCGGCCGGACACCTGCCAGTAGCCGGTGAGGCCGGGCTTGACGGAGAGGCGGCGCATGGCGCGCGCGTCGTACTGGGCCACCTCGGAGGGCAGGGGCGGGCGGGGGCCCACGCAGGAGAGCTGGCCCATGAGGCAGTTGAGGAACTGCGGGAACTCGTCGACGGAGTGCTTGCGGATGAAGCGGCCGATGCGCGTGACGCGCGGGTCGTCCTTGATCTTGAACAGCGGGCCGTCGGCCTCGTTGAGCTCGGCCAGGTCCGCCAGGCGCTCGTCGGCGTCGGCGCTCATGGAGCGGAACTTGTACATGTCGAAGGCGCGCACCTCGCCGCCGCGCCCGATGCGCCCGACGCGCTTCTGGGAGTAGATCGGGAAGCCGGGGCTCTCGACGCGGATGGCGATGCAGAGCGCGATCGAGGGGACGATCAGCACCGCTATCGCGGCGAGCGAGAAGGCGACGTCGAAGGCGCGCTTCACGAAGCGGTAGCCCAGGCGCCCGTCGGCGCGGGTTGGCGCCTGGATCGGCCCCTCGGCCTCGCTCGTGAGCTCGGGGGCGAGGAAGGCGACGTCGGATGCCTCGAATTCATTCGAGTTTACATAACCGCGCTTATCGAGTAATGGGGGGTCTGGCGCTTTGAACAGGCGATTTTTTTCGACTCGTTTACGGGGTCATCGCGACCCCGTAAGCACAGCTGCCCTGTACCGAATTCGGTACAGGGCAGCACAAAGCACGCAGGATGTCGTTCCCCCTACTCCGGCGTCCGCCAGTCGCAGGGGTCGGGGGCGGCCAGGCCGCGCACGCCCATGATGATCATCTCCACGCCGTTCTGGAACGACTCTTCGGAGTAGGCCGAGCGCACGATGCGCTGCCACACGGGCAGATTCCGCTCGTCGACGCCGGCGGCCTTCTCGATGCGGCGAATGTCCTGCGCGCTGATGGCGCTGCCGTTGAAACCGGTGAGGAACGCATCGATCATGGCCCACGCCTTCGTGAGGATGGGCTCGGGCATCCCTTGCGCCAGGTGCAACGACACGATTTTCTCGGTATGCGCGGCCAGACCCTCGTAGGAAACGCGCGGGTCGAGGTCGATATGATACATGGAAGGATGCGCACAGTATTCGCGATGGATGGACGTCATGGTGCGGCGCAGCGTGTCGTCCCACCGCTCGCCGGGCACGGGGTCGGTGTCGAGCGTGCCCATGAACCGCGTGAGCACCGCTACAAGCACCTCCTCGCGCGAGGCGAAGTGCGCGTAGAACGCCATGGCCGATACGCCCAGCTCGGCGCCCAGGGCGCGCATGGTGAAGGCGCCCATGCCGTTCTCGTCGATCATACGGTAGGCGGCATCTACGATGCCCTCCCTGGTCAAAGAGCGTTTTGCAGGAGCCTTGCGTATGCTGTCCATCGTGATGCCATCCTCCGCGCCGCGTGATTGCCTCCCGCCAGTATAGACGAGCCGTCGCGACTGACGGCCGCGCGCCACACGAAAACCAACCCGCAGCGCAGCGCGGGCGCCCCGTCAAGGACGCCCGCGCAGGGAGGGAAGCCCCCCCCCTGAACCTTATGCAACGTCGGGGTTGTGGGGCCAATCGTGGCAGTGGAGGCACTGATTGTCGGTGATCTCCTTGTCCTTCGCGTGGCAGTTCACGCATGCGCCGTACCCGCCGTGAATGGAATCGTGCGGGTTGCTCACGCCGTAGCTCGCCGTCGTTTCGGCGAGCGCTTCGTAGGAGCCGCCGTGGCAGCTCAGGCACCGCTCGTCGGACACGTACGCACCCGTGCCGTCGGCAGCGGTCTGCGTCGCAGCCGACGACGAACCCGCGCCATCGGCACCCGCACCCGCTTCGACCGCCTTCGGCGCGCACGCCGTCAAGCCCAGGACCAGGCACAACACGAAAGCGGCAGCAACACCTGCGCCCCAGATGGATCGTTTGACGTTCAACATGGCTTTACGCTCCTTTCACGGCATGCTCGGCGGCAACGTAGCCGAACGTGACGGCACGTCCGATGGATGTTCCGGGAATATGGCGCGGGTAGTTGCCCGCAAAGAAATTGCCCGACGCGTTTCCGACGGCGTACAGGCCCTCGATCACCTCGTCGTCGGTGTCGAGCACGCGGCACGAGCCGTCGATGGTCAGGCCGCCCACGGTGGCCAGCACGCAGCTGTTCGTGGTGAGCGCGTAGATGGTTTCGCCCGCGAACGGCGCCACGCTTTCCATGAACCGGTTGAACGCGAGGTCCTTCTTGTTCGCGTAGTACTCGTTGTACGTGGCGATGGTCTGCTCGAGGCCGTCGGCGTCGATGCCGCAGGCAGCAGCCAGCTCGCGCGGGCTCGACGCGGAAAACGCCCACCCCTTCTGCTCGAACTCCTCGAGCGCCGCCTTCGCGGCCGCAACTTCCTCATCCGACGCGCCCAGCATGCCGTCGTCGAAAATCTGCCAGCAGTTCGCGCCGAAACCGGGCTGCGCGTTCTGCGCATTCGACACGGCCTGGAACGGCAGGTCTTCGTTCACGTAGCGCTTGCCCTGTGCGTTCACGTTGATGGCCAGCCAGATGGGCGTCCACACGCGCGCGTCGTAGAACGAATCGGGATTGCCCCAGCGGAAGTTCATCACCGGCTGCGGCAGCGAGTCCATCTGCGCGCCGGCCGCAAGGCCCATCATGTGTCCGTCGCCCGTCGTGCCCCAGCCGGGGTTCCACCAGCTCGACGACGCGTAGTCCTCGGGGCGCACCCACGCCTCCATCATCTCGGGATTCGCGTCGTAGCCACCCGTCGCGAGGATGACGCCTTTAGCGGCGTTGATCTGCACGTACCCCTCGTCGCCTTTCGCGATGACGCCCGTCACGCGCCCGCCGTCCCCCCGCACGAGCTGCACGGCCGGCATGCAGTAGCGCACGTCCAGGTTGTCGTAGGTTGCGGCGACCTCGGCCATCTCGAGGCACACGCAGATGCCCGAGTAGCCCGAGCGCACGCCCGCATCGGGCGGCAGCGACGGGCTGTCGTAGAAGCCCAGCTCAGAGGGAATCGTCGGCATGCCGTTCGTGCTCGGAGCCTCCTCCACCGGCGTGATGACGAAGCCGTTGTCTCCCTTGTCGAGCATCTTCTGCCAGAAATCGGTGGCCTCGCCCGAACGATACACGTACGTGTTCGCCGGCTCGGGGCGCGTGCGCCAGTACGCCGAACGGTAGATCTCGTCGAGCAGCTGCGCCGGGTCGATCTCGATGCCCGCGTCCTTCTGCGCCTGCGCATCGTATGCGCCGAAGCACTCGAAGCACCCGCGGCCGCGCGTCATCTTCTCGAGGCACACGGTGCGCGCGCCCTCCTCGGCCGCCTTGAGGCTTGCCGTGAGCCCCGCGATGCCGGCGCCCACCACCAGCACGTCGCACTCCTCGGTCGCGACGATCTCGGATGCGGCGATGGTCCGGTCCTCGAACGCGACAGGCCCGCGCGGCCCCGGGCACGACGCCTTCTCGCGGCCCGTCGCTATCGCCTCGTACGCCGTGCCCGCCGTTTCCTCGTCGGCGAACGCGATACCGGTCGTCCCAAGCGCCCCAAGCGCGCCCGCCGACAACCCGGCCAACCCGATCCCCTTCAAAAACGAACGCCGCGTCACATCATTCCCCATAGTCCTCCTCCTTCACGAACTTTACAGTGTAAAGCACAGGGTAAAACATTTTCTTTACGCTGTAAAGTAAGAATTTGGGGAGGATGGGAGGAGGACGGAGAGGATGGGAGGATGATCCGTTCCCCCTCTTGCGCCGACGGTGAGACGCGCGGCCCACACAACGCCCAGCCGGCGCAAGAGGGAGGGCGGGAAGCAAAAAGGAAGGCAGCCTCAGCTGCCTTCCTCCCGCATGTTTCACGTGAAACATTCGTTCTCGTTTTCCACGTTGAACGTACTCCGCGCGCCCTACGTTCGCTCGCCGGTCATCGTTTGCTCGACGATGCTGCTCATCATGTCGGAGGTGAGCATGCCGCTCACGTAGCCGAACAGGTTGCCGTCCTTGTCGATCATGAACGTCGTGGGGAACGACATGATGCGGTAGCCCGAGAACATGGTGCCCGACGTGTCCATGAGCACGGGGTACGTGATGCCCTGCTCGTCGATGAACGCCTTCACTTCGTCCACAGTCACGTCGTTGTTGTTGGGATGTTCGTCGGTCTTCGGGTTCGCCACGCCCAGCACCACGAGGTCCTCGGCGTTGCCGCCGTTGTCCGTGTACAGCTTCTCGATGTCGGGAATCTCCATCTTGCAGGGGCCGCACCAGGTTGCGAAGAAGTTGAGGAAGATCGTCTTGCCGCGGTACTCGTCAAGCGAGTGCTCTTCGCCGTGCTGATCGACCATCTTGAAGTCGGCAAGTGGAGCCGCCTCCAAATCGGCCGCGCCCGAAGCCCCGCTCGATCCTCCCGACCCATCCGACCCGCTCGCGCCCGCCGCATCGCCCTCATCGCCGCCGTCCGCACCCGCGTCCGTGCCCGTGTCCGCCGGCTGCTCCTGCGCACTCGGCGCCGCGCCGAACGACGACAGGTAGCTCGTCACGCCGTTCATCCATCCGGTGACGGTCATGATGCCCATGACGATGAGCAGCGCGCCGCCCACCTTCACCGTGTACTTCACCACGTTGCCGTGCGTGCGGAAGAACCGCAGCACCTCGCCCGTGAACAGGCCCACCGCCAGAAACGGCAGCACGAAGCCCAGCGTGTACACGGCCACGAGGCCGAAGCCCGCCGCGGCCGACGCGCTCGACGACGCCATGAGCAGCACGCTTGCCAGCACCGGACCCACGCACGGCGTCCAGGCGAAGCTGAACGTGAAGCCCAGCACGAGCGCCACGAGGGGGTTCATCGCGAAGCGGCCCAGCTGAAACGGCAGGCGGTGCTCCTTCTCCACCAGCTTCGTCTTGCCGAACACGCCCAGCATGTACAGGCCGAACGCCACCATGATGACGCCGGCGATGATCGAGAACACGCGCTGATTGCCCGTAAAGAACTGCCCGAGCGCCGTGAAGCCGAAGCCCAGCAGGAAGAACGCGAAGCTCACGCCGATCACGAAGAACAGCGTGTTCACGAACACCTTCTTGCGCGGGTACTCGATGGTGCCGTCGTCGTTCGTCTTCGCCGCACCGCCGGCCAGGTAGCCTATGTAGAGCGGGATGAGCGGCAGCACGCAGGGCGAGAAGAAGCTGAGCAGGCCCTGCACGAACACGGTGAGCGCCGGGATGCTCGATTCGAGGGAGAAACCCATGGCAGCCCCCTAGCCGGTCGCGCCGGCAAGGGCCAGCTGCTCTTCGAGCTCGGCAACGCCGCCGGGGCCGAAGATGCGATGGTCGATGTCGGCAATGGCGATCTGCTCGAGGCGCTCGCGACAGCGCGCGTCCAGGTCGAGGAAGATGTCGTCCATGATGGCCGCCATGCCCGAGGCGATGAGGCACTCCATGTCGATGTTGCCGCTGTGCCAGTTCGACTGCACGAACCGAATGTCCAGGATGTCGGCCACGGTGCGCAGGTTGATTGCGGCCGCGTCGCCGGCGAACCGGTAGCCTCCCACGTTGCCCTCGCGCGTCGTCACGAACCCGGCGCGCTTGAGCGGCGCCATCACCTTGCGCACGCGCGCGGCGTTCGTGCAGATGTTCTCGGCCAGAGCTTCGCTCGACACCGTCTCGTTCGCTTTGTGGTTCAGGAACACCAGCGCGTGCACCGCCACGATGAAATCGCTGTTCATAGTATCGCTCCGTCTACGGCTTGCGCCGTGTCGCTCTTTGTTCACTCCCGTTATACCGCAGTTGCTGTAACAAAGATAGATACAGTTCGGCCATCGACACGATCTCCACGCGCAGGCGCGTCCCGCCTACCGCTTGAGGCTCGACAGAATGCCCGGTCGCGCAGGCGGATTCGGCAGATGGATGAGGCGCGGCTCGAAGTCGAACAGCTCGTCGGTGGATACGACGGAGTTGACGGTCAGGCAGTTCTTGAGGCACGCGTCGGCGCACAGGTTGCACTGCACGCAGTCGGCCACGGAGAACTCGAGGAAGCTGCCCTCGCCCTCCTCGGGGACGAGCTCGCTCTTGCGCAGCGCGCCCGTCGGGCAGAACACCGTGCACATGTTGCACGAGCTGCACGCGTCCGTGTCGATGGACACCGACCCGAACAGGCGCGTGTCGATCTCGGACACGACGGGCGCGCCGAGGCGGTCCATCGCGTCGAGCACGAGCATGCGCCGCTGCGGGTTGAACTGCGGCAGCGTGCCGGAATCGGACATGCGCAGCCGCTCGCGCAGCGACGGCGCGGCGTCGTCGTGCTTGAACACCATGACCTCGGCCGTCTTGCCGGCCGCGTCCTTCGCCCGCGTCCGCGCGCTCGTGAAGAAGCCGCGGCGCGACTCGCCCAGCAGCGTGCGCTTGTCCTCGAGCAGCAGCTCGTCGGGGAACGCCGACGAGCGCTCCACGCGCACGTCGGAGCCCATGGCGGCCATGAGGTCGTTCGCCGAGGCCACCGTCGCGTCGATGCCCGGCACGTTCGCGCGGAACTTGCACGTGGCGCACGTGCCGTCCACCAGCAGCAGGTCATCCACGCCGCGCGCCGCAAGCCCCAGCAGCACGCTCTCCTCCATGCGGGCGAGGCAGGGCACTTCCGTGAACATCGTGGGGTCGGCGGTGCGTTTCGAGGCGATGCGCGCGCACGCGAACACGGCCGCGCCGCCGGTGGCAACCACGCTCTCGGCCACGCTCGACGCGAGGTCCTCGTCGAGCGGCCGCAGCGGGATGAGCGCCTCCACCGGGCACACCGTCGTGCACGCGCCGCACGCCACGCACTGCTCGGGATCGAGCTCCAGCACGTTGTTCGCGGCGAACACGGCGCCCGACGGACACGCGTCCGCGCATTTCGCGCACGATGCGTGGCGGTTGCGCACCACCACGCAGCGGTCGCTCGCCAAATACACGGCCTTCGACTCAAGCGCCTCGGCCACTTCCACTATGTCGATCAGGTTCGGCATCCGATTCCCTCGTCTCGTCTTCCCCTTCGATGCACCCTACTTCGCGAGGAACGTCTCCTCAAGGGCGTTCAGCTCCTCGGGCGTGTTCGCGTTGATGAAGCAGCCGCCCATAGGCTCGGCCTCCAACACGCGCTCCTGCGGGAACTCGCACACGTTCACGTCCGCGAAGAATCCCTGCGCGCGCTTCTCGCCGCGGTCGAGCGCGGCGCGCACGGCGGGCAGGCAGCCCATGCGGCGGTACATCGCATGGAACGGCTCGAAGCCGTGCTTGTTGACGGGCACCACCACGTCGGCGCCCGACTCGTTCATGGCCAGCGCCTCGGCCACCACGAGCGACGCGGAGGCGAACACCATGTCGCACGCCACCACGGCCACGTAGGGGTTGCGCGCGGCCTGCAGCGCCGTGTACAGCCCCGGCAGCGCGCCGCGCACGTTGAACGCGTCGCACACGAGCTGAATGCGGTACTGCGGGAACTCGCCGTGCAGAAACGCCAGGTTCTCCGGCTCGTTCGTCGTGATGACGAGGTCGTCGGCCACCGGCCCCAGACGCTCCACGAGGCGGCAGATGAGCGGACGGCCCGCGAAGGGCACCGTCGCCTTGCTCTGCCCCATGCGCCGGCTCTCGCCGCCGGCCTGAATCACCACGGTGACGCGCGGGCGCACGTAGTGCTGCTCCACGAAGTCGGCAAGCCCCGCGATGTCGTCGAGCGCGAACGCGGGCACGTGGTACAGCTCGGCCGCGCGGCGCGCCTCCTCGATATCGGTGACGATGGCCACCGTGTCCGAGGTGGGCAGCTTGTTCGAGATGTCGGCGTAGTCGGGGTGCTGCGTCTTGAAGTGCCCGCCCGCGGCCTCGTCGGCCTGCTGCTCGGCGCGACGCAGCGCCTCGCGCGCATCGTCGTCGGCCGGCGGCACGGTACCGCGCGTGAACTGCGTGAAGTCGGTGCCCAGCGGCCAGCCGCAACGCGCGCCCTCGGCGAACACGGCGGCCACGCGGGCGTCCGCATCGTTGCCCGCGCGCATGATCTCGATGGTGGGCAGCCCGCTCTTGCGGTACCCCTCCACCACCACCACGTCGTGGCCGGGCATGCTGCGCACGATGTCGGCGCACTCCGCTTCGCCCTCCACCGTTTTGATGCGCGCCATCTGCCCCGGAGCGGCAATCACCGTCTCGCTCGCGCCGGCGGCGCGATGGCGGTACGAGTCCTTGCCGGGGTAGTCGATGTCGAAGCCCACATGGCTATGGTGCTTCACGCTGCCCACATCGTGGCCGCGCTCCACCAACGCAGCGATGAGCTGCTCGATGAGCGTCGTTTTACCTGAATTGTGCCGCCCGACGATAGCCAGGGCGGGGCTGGGAATATTGACCATGTTCACGCGTCCTTTCCGGCGCACCAGTATAGCATGAGCCACCCGAACGCAGGGGACGAACGAGGCCGGCGTCCGGGTGCGAAGCCCCGGACGCCGGCCGCAGCGCTACGCGGGGATGGTGGGCAGGTAGAACACGCGGGGCGACGTGCCCTCGTCGGGCAGGTAGGTCTCGCCGCCGCGCTCGGCCACGAGCTTCTTCATCTCGTCGAGGTCGCCGAATATGCGCGCCTCGGCCCTGCACGCCTTCCCGCACACGGGGTCGGGCGTTCCGGCACCGGC
>ENA-OQNO01000258-OQNO01000258.1-human-gut-metagenome-genome-assembly--contig:-NODE-258-length-57608-cov-37.855831_pt1 | contig 57608 bp, 43 predicted proteins | sample MGYA00242629_ERZ504880 | MGnify/ENA primary metagenome ERZ504880 (study PRJEB26092, sample SAMD00036377) | human gut metagenome | host: Homo sapiens | study: EMG produced TPA metagenomics assembly of... | reverse complement strand
ACAGGTGAGATATATCCGTTGTGGATATAGTCCCTCCGAGAGACGCAACTTTATTAATTATATCATTCATATAATCCACCTTAGAAGTTCTTTTCACACTACAAAAATACGATTATTTTCCGAATAACAGGCAATATTCTACGGTTAATTCACAAAAACACCGTATAATACTACCGGTATCCGTTTTTCATATAAATCATATCTATAGAAGAAGCCCTGTGTCATCTGATGATTTCTGATGACATCTGATGCCATTGCTTTTCATGTTTTAGAGATAAAGCGGTTCTTTGCCCAAATCCATGAAAATGAGATGTTATGAACATACAGGAAGCAAAGGACATCAGACTTGTTGATTTTTTAGCCGGATTCGGATATGAACCGGTAATACAGCGTGGAAACAGCGTGTGGTACAAATCACCTTTTAGGGCGGAAAAGAAGGCTTCTTTCAAGGTAGACCTTCATAAGGAACTGTGGTATGACTTCGGACTGGCCATGAGGGTTCTGATAATCTCATTCCAATGCATTACATGTATTGCCTATTAATAGTGCTATAATTCTGATATATGATGTCTTGCGCATGGATTTGCCTCAACGAATACGAATCTGTCCTCCGATTACTTGCCAATATTCCACTGCTTGAATAATATTATTCCCAATTATAGATGTCCATAATTACTTCTTTTATATTAGCTGTTGCGCCACCTGTAAATTCTCTTTTAATATTTTACCGAGACTTTTTGCAAAGTGTTTGTATGAATTCTTTTCTTTCTCTTTATCATTATCCGATAAATTACTACTATCAATTTCAGAGTGTACAAAACTGACAATACTATCAATTGCATTATCTACGGTTTTGCTGCTAATTTTTGATTTATATCCCAATGCATTTATAACACATATATTTACCAGCTCCAATATCTCTGGCGATTTAATAGCTGCTTTTATTCGCTCTGCCATTAGTTTTGCACCTTTATCTTGTGATTCTGACAAGATGTCAAGAAAGATATCAGCTAATGTTATTTACCTATTCTCCATAATCTTCAAATTACAAACTTTCCAGCAGTTCTATCATTTTATAGATGGTAGTTGATGGATTATTATATGTATCCAGCATCTTGGCTCTTGCCGTTGCTTCTGATGTTTTTTCAGACAGTTGCTGTTTCTCATTTAATGCCAAAGTTCCCTTTGTGTAGTGTTCAAGATGTCTTTTCAGTTTCTTGATGCAGACGTTTTGCGTTAGTTCGGCATGACACTTCTCAAAGTGCAGCAAATACCACAACTCAATACATGGATTCGACACCATCAATATCGCATCTGGAATACTTAGCAGGTGTTCCAGCATTCCGTCCACATCTAGGTCAAACATTAGGAATGTTTTATCATTTTTGGTTACAACATATTCCCGTTTACAATTCTCTATATACCGAACGGATATGTTCGAATCGCTCTTTCTTGGGATAATTTGAATAGGCGCACGGTATTGTGAACGGAGGTGGCTGATATAAGCAACCTCAGACTCCCCTTCACAGAAAACAAAGAAGTTTGGCTTCATTGTTTTGCCTTTGGATTTTCTTATTTGTCGTCCCATATCAGTTTCTATTTTATAAAATTATCCGTCTGTTCGTCAATATACGGGATGGCATCAAAACGACCTTGCAGATATGCCTTTTCTGCATCCAGCCCGTCACGGAAATCTTTGTAATCAAACAGCGAATACAAATCCGAGGACCCGTCATCCCGTTTGTTAACAAAATATATCTGATCCTTACGTAACTTGTTGGTATTAAGCAGGTATGTATTGTGTGTAGTATATATCAACTGCGCCGATTCGCTTTTATTGAACAAACCGATAATATATTCTACCAGTTTTATATGCAGCTGCGTTTCGATTTCATCTATCAACAAGATTTTATTATTCTTGACGATATCCAGGATTGTCAGCATCATATTGAATAAACGCTGTGTTCCATCAGACTCTTCTGCAAAAAAGTTGAAAGGAACATCCGGGTTATTTCTGTGATAGGTCGTAATGACCAGCTGTGGTTTCTGAATATCTTCTACCGACAATATTTGATTGTCTGCAGGGTCAATCACTGCAGTCGAAAATACTTTATTCTCGTGCCTGCTGTCGATTTTGACAATGTCGCTATCAGCAATTCGCAGCACATTAAGGAACTGTTCTTTGTTCTCATTCAACAAGCGCTCGACAGAGAACGAATTATATCCGAAATAATTCAAAATAAAACGCTCATTGAAATATCGAAAAACATCTTTTGCTGTATCTCGATCCATCTGACTGGCGCGTGACACGAAAAGCGTTTTTTTGGATGTATTGGCAGCAACATCCATAGGGCGGCGAATCACCGAGCGGAATTCATAGATATTCTTTTTGTCGGGTCCCTTTGTTTCATCACGGGAAAATACCAGTGAACGACGGCCATTCGGATAATAGTAAAGTGCCTCTTTCAGTATCTCAACTTTATTGAGTTCAAAAGAATATTCATATTCGATACCTTCAAGGAGGAAGCGAATGAAGAATGTACTTGGCTTGCCAATGCCTCCGAATTTGAACGGAGTAAAGGCAAATATCGTATTCTCATTGTAATTATGAGATGAGAATATCATTCCCACACAAGCGCGAATAGCCTTGATAAGGCTGCTCTTTCCTGACGCATTTGCACCATAAATGGCAACAGTTTTAAGCAACCGCTCATCACCGCATACAAATGTATTTTCTTCAAGCTCCTTTGCCTTTTTTGTCTGTATGCTTGCTGCCTGCATATCCAGTACCACCTCATCTTTAATTGAGAAGAAGTTGCTCAAACGAATTTCAAGTATCATTTCATCCCTTAAATTTGTAATTGTTTTGCAAATATAGCAAATTAAATGACAAAATCATAATTCGGACAATTTTTAATAGATTAGAGGTAGCCTGCATAAAGTATTGTTATATAGGGGGCATTCGACAAGCCAAAGAATGATGTTTCTATATCTGTGTGTTCATTCACTACTTGCAACTCATAAACCTTTTTGGTTAACGCAATATGACACACTTACAGTGGTTTAACTTTATCTGCCAGTTGCATGGTTGATACGTATTTATCCGCTATACAGCCCGATTGCCAATACCCCGACTGGCATTTGTCATAAGGAGCACTGTTCATACAAGCAGCAAGTTGAAACATGAAAGATTGTCCGAAACGATACAAAAATAGTATGTTCAACGTCTTGAGAACTGCCGTCAGACTATCACAGAAATTACTAGTTATTCGACTCTTTTCATTTGGAACTATTTCGTTTGGATAATTCTCTTCAATTTCTCGTTCTATTCTTGATAAGACTGCCTGTTTGTGAATTTGTCACAATTGGCACCATGTTTTTTAATGAATTCGCAAAGATTCTTGTTTTTACAACTGGAAGATCATATCCTCTAAAAAATGTGATATTACCCCAAGTTGTCATCAAAAAAGTGTATTATATACTGGTTTTCATCCTCGAAAAAATGTATCTTTGCAAAAGACAAGTGAATAATTCTTATTTTACACAAACTTCATCCACAAATAAAAATGCGGGATTGCCGGGCCACATATGCCAGGCCGGTAATTTCGGTGTAACTCTAGCAATAATCCGTACATAACGGGTTTCCACCACAGAGAAAGAAAGCGTATGCGGGTAAATACCGTCTTTATCTTCCTTGTCTAAAACCGGATAAGAGGCCGAAGCAAGTTTTCGGTACTCTTTTCCATCTTCAGAACACCATACTTCCAGCCCGGTGGCATCCATTACGGCTGCTCCTTTTGAGACGTTGACAGTCAGCGATACCGAAGAGACAGGTGTCGACTTTTGTAGGTCGATGGTCAGATCCATATCTTTCAGGAAGCCGAGCCAGCGGCCGGTGTTATAGTTCTGATTACCCTGTAATCCGTCAGTCAGCGTGCTTACCCCGTTGAAAGTATAGTTCTCATGTGGTGCATTGGCCAGCCAGGAAGGTTTGAAAGTTGCTTTGTTTACATGGATATGTTCCTCAAATACACTACTGGTATCCTCAGTCGTAACAATAACGGCTTTCAGTTTGGTGTCTTCCCGTATTATCAATGGTTCCGTATAGATCAGGGAAGCTGTATCCGGTTGACTTCCGTCTGTCGTATAGTAGATCGGGCGGTTACCGATAGTGGAAAGGGAAATCTCAAGCGCGTCTTGCAACGTGTCTGTCCGGAAGTTCTCGGTTATTTGAAAAACATGTTCCGAATAAGTATAATGAGATTTGTCATATACAGTTATCAAACGATACAAACGATCCATAAAAGCGTCGAAATCGTGTTGTTCAGGATCAGCCCAGCCTAATTCGCTTAACGCGGCCAGACGTGGAAGGATTAGGTACTCAGCCCGTTCCGGGGTATCAATTCGCTCCGACCATAGACAGGCCTGTACACCGATGATATGCTTGGCGGCAGCTTCCGATAATGTATCCGGACAGATTTTGAAATCATAGACACGGCGAACCCCCCGGTTACCACCCAGTTCCAATAACTGGCGGCCACTGAAATAAGTAATACCCGCTGGGGTCATAATGACATCATGTTGCATTTCAGCCGCTTTGATACCATTTTCCGTACCTCTCCATGACATGACGGTCGCATTGGGAGCCAACCCTCCTTCCAATATTTCATCCCAGCCGATAATCTGACGTCCTTTGCTGTTGACGAACCTCTCCACTTCTGTCATAAAATAACTCTGGAGTTTGTCTTCCGCTTTATGTTCTTTCGTATCTTTCCATCCGTTATTGTGGATCAATGCCTGGCATTTCGGGCATTGTTGCCAGCGGTCACGTGGACATTCGTCGCCTCCTACATGAATGTAATGGGAAGGGAAAAGCTCAATAATTTCCGATAACACATCTTTCGCAAAACGAAGCGATTGCTCATTGCCGACACATAATACCTCCTTATGGACACCATACGTAGTAGCCACTTCGTAGGGGCCTCCTGTGCATCCTAGATCCGGATAGGCAGCAAGCGCGGAGGTGATGTGTCCCGGCAGATCGATCTCCGGAATAACGGTGATATAACGTTCTGCCGCATATTCGATGATGTCCTTTACTTCCTCCTGCGTATAAAAACCACCGTATGGTTTTCCGTCGAATTTCCCGGGACCGTCATTCAGTAACGACTCTTTCCGTTTGGAACCAATTTCGGTCAACTTCGGGTATTTTTTAATTTCGATACGCCACCCCTGGTCATCAGTCAGGTGCCAATGGAAGGTATTCAGGTTATGGAGAGCGATAATGTCAATGTATTTCTTGATGAAATCAGTCGAGAAGAAATGGCGGCCTACGTCGAGATGCATTCCCCGGTAGCGGTATTCCGGCTCGTCTAGAATCTGTACGGCCGGAAAACTTATCTCCTTTTGTCCCGTCACGGGGAGTGATTTTCGAAGTGTCTGTATACCATAAAATATACCGGCTTCCGAACTCCCCGTGATGGTAATGTCTCTCTTGCCGACTTTTAGCCGGTAGCCTTCCGGTGAAGATACGGCAGTACGATCTAATACGAGGCGAATGCTATTGGAAGAACCCGTATCTGCTGTTACTTCTGTTTCGATGCCTGTCATTTCGCGGATATATCCGGAAAGAAAAACCGCCGTTTGTCTCAGCTTCTCGTTTCCTTCCGGATATCCGATATGGGTGGATGTGCTCAATATAAAAGGGGCCTCTTTAGCTGGAGTGATCGACTTCGGCAGAGGTACTACCTCATAGTTGCATGTCGCGATGGCTTCTTTTTTATTGCAGGAAAGTATCCCGGCGCAAAGCAGTATTGCTGTTATATAGAATAATAGTTCTCTGTTCATAATTGGATCACGGATTTTTTAATATACACTTACTTCATCCATAAAAAACCAGGCAGGATAACCTACGCCATAATGCCAGTCTGGGCATAATCCGATCCCTTTGACCTCAACTTTGATGTATCTGGCCTTGACAGGGCTATCCGACTCCGCTTTTCCTTCGACAAATTTAACCTGCAGGTCCCGGTCTTCAGCAAATGTAAACGAGCCGAAAGGTTTGTATGTCGTATTGTCCGAGGATATAGAATAGCTGACACTATGAGGCAATAAAACCCAGCCACCTAGTTGGTGGAGGAAATCCGCTTCTATCCGGGTGAAACTTTTCTCTTCGCCCAGGTCTAGAATGAAAGCACCGTCCGTCCCGTTCCATCCTACCCAGCTTTCTACATATGTTGTTCCTCCGAACAGTTCGTCGGTCAGGGCTGTTTCGCCCAATGTTTTATAACGTTCCTGAGGCGGGATGATCCAGGTGAGGGAGGCGCCGGAGGCCTTGCTTTGCTCGTTTTGCGGCAAGAATCGTTTCTTGTACAATTCACAATATTCGCCGGGTGCGTTTTTACGTTCATTCAATGACGTGACGCCGAACTGACGGGTACGCCGGTCGAATAGCCCGAGTAATTCCCTGATCTTCGTTTTATCTGTACCGACCTGTGTACGGGCGATCTCGAGTTCCGAATATTGCAGCGGGAGGCGGGATAATTGTACGCGGCGCAACAGTACGGTATCTCCAGCGACGGCTTCCTCTGCCTGGTCGAACAGTTCGTTGTATGTTTTCAGCAAAACGGGGTTCAACATGCCATTTTTATGGGATATCGGAGAATCATATATCCATAACGGTTGTCCGCCGGCCAACAGTGCGCCTTGCATGATCTTCTGGTATTGATACAGGTAAGGGGCGGCCGCTCCGTAATAACCATTCATGAAGGTACGCATCAGGGAGTCGGCGTTCTGGTATGGGTCCCACATTAATTTTCCGATCATGTAAGCCCGCATCTCAGAGAAATCCCCGCCCCGGATACCATTTACCTGCGAAAAGTGCATTGTCACATGATTTTTCTTGAATAGTTGGATATTCTTTTGCAGGATATGGAAGTTGGGGAATGGTGAGACGATATTATCGAAATTGATCCCATAATCCCATACAAATATATTGTCGGATATCTTCGACCATCCTTCCAGCGCTTTTACGAAATCACGGCCGGAGGCATTATCGGTTAACGGAACCTCACGTTTACAATCTATGTCACACAACATGATGTTGACGTTGGGTAACGGTTTCACATGCTTGGGCGGCTGCATGGAATACAGATAAGCCAATGTGGAAAATTCTTTATCAGGGAAACGTTCGGCCAGTTTATTCAGGAACCGGATCAGGTTGCCGGAAGGTGAACCTTCGTACTCGTCTACTTCTTTACAAGCCGGACAGGAACAATTCGTATTGTTACCGTCGTTCTGACTGACCGAAATCATTTTCATGTCCGGGTGAGCCTTAAAGATCGAATCTAGCTGGCGTACGGCCGCGTCGAATACTTTAGGGTTGGTCAGACACCACTGGCTGTTGTGTCCCGGACGATGCTCACCGTTGATGAATGAGTAATATTCGGGATGTTCCTTGCCAAACCGGTCGGACGGCAGAATACGGTTGAACGTGTGTACCCACATGTTTTCGATAAACATGTCTTTTGGTTCTTCCAAGCGGAACCATAGCTTATAGACCGGGTCGTCGTTGTTATAGCTGTAAGTTTGGCGATAACGGAATGCCGGTGTTTCTTCCCTGTGGATAGCGGGAAGTGTGATTGTCTGCATCGGAGTCAACGTATAGGCCTCTTTTGCAAAATAGGACACGCCCATGTATTGTTCCAATAAGGAAACTACACCATAGATGGCGCCTTTATCGCCTCCGCTGGATATTTGTAGTTGTTCGTTTGCTGTCGTTTTCAGCAAAAAACCGTCTTCTCCGGCTGAGGCTTGTTTTCCTCCAATCAGAATGTCCCCGCTTCTTGCCTTTGTATCGGCAACGATCGGAAGCGTAGCCTGGCTGATCCGTTTGACAAAGTCTTGCAGCAAGGTGGCTGCTTGCTCGTTCACTTCATTCTTCTCAACTAATACGATTCGTGAAGTGGCTTTACCATCCTTCACAAGGGTTATCTGTGCTGATACCCTGGAGGAAAGCCCAAACAGCAACATCAGCATACCCATGCATTGAATCAATTGTTTCATGGTAATTGTTTTTATTTAATGGTTTGTTTCTAAAGTCATTGGATGATTTATTGTCAGTGTTGTCTTTAACCGGATATCTTTACAAGAGCGCCCGATCATCAGACGGAAGTCACCCGGTTCGATCACGCGGTTCAACTCTTTATCCAGCATGGACAGGTCTTTCTCGTTTACAGTGAAGTGCAACTCTTTTGTTTCTCTCGGTGCCAATGATACAGGCTGGAAATGGATCAGCCGCATAATTGGTTGGGTTACGGAAGCGACCTGGTCGCGCAAATAGAGTTGTACGACTTCATTGGCTGCGTATTTCCCCGTATTTTTCACCGAAAAAGTAACATGGAAAGCTGTGCCATGTACTGCTTTCGTCACTTTTAGTCCAGAATAATCAAATTCGGAATAGCTCAATCCGTGACCGAAAGGAAAAAGCGGTTCACCGGTCAGGTTGAGGTAATCGTCGCTCCGCCCGGTCGGTTTATGACTGTAATTGAGTGGTAGCTGGGCTTCGTGGATCGGGTAAGTGATCGGCAGTTTGCCTGAGGGGTTATAATCGCCGAATAAAACATCGGCAACCGCATTGCCCCCTTCCACTCCCGGATACCAGGCATTCAGTACGGCCGGAACTTGATCCTGCCATTCAGACATGACCACGGCACTTCCACCGATCAAAACAACAACAGTGGTTTTTCCTGTTGCTGCGACTCTACGGATTAACTCTTCCTGCCGGCCAGGCAATGCCAGATAGCCTCTGTCACGGAATTCTCCCTCTTCAATACCCACGACAACGATGGCGATCTCGGATTCACGGGCAGCTTGTACGGCTTGTTCGATGGACTGGTCTTCATTTTTTGTATCCACGTCCCAAACAAACCGGATACGTGCGTTTTTTGTATTCTCATAAAACCTGATACGAATGTCATATTCTTTTCCTTTTTCAAAGGTAAAAGGAACTAATGTATGACCGAAAGAGGTTTTATATGGTTTGTCTATTAGCACTTTTCCATCAACGGTCAGCTGGTAACCGTCATTTCCCTCCAGCCCGAGCCGATATGTTCCGGAGACGGGAGATTTTAATTTCCCGTTCCATTCGACAGAAAACCAATCGACAGCCAGGCAAGAATCCGGGGCAAACAATGTCCATGAGAATTGTATGCGTTTGTCAATCCGTTTCAAATCGGGGACTCCTTCATAGGAGATATTATTGAAATAGCGCCCTTCCAGTCCCGGCAGTCCGTCTAATGTGGATAAATAATAGGTTGGGACGGTCAGATATTCCGGATTGATTCGTTTACATCCCTCTTCGTAACGGATGATAGCTCGATCGCCCAGTCTATTTTTCAATCCATCAAGAATGCTGACTTTGTCAACGCCCGGTCCGCTGTACCCTCCTAAACGGGCTTGAGCGGCATCTTGTCCGATAAGGGCGATACGTTTTACTTGTTTGGATAACGGCAAAACCCGATTTTCATTTTTCAATAACACGATTGATCTGCGAGCTGCTTCGAGAGCCAGTTTCCGGTGTGCGGAGCAGGCATTCCACTTCTCCGCCTCATTTTCGTCAATGTAGGGATGCTCGAACAGACCTAGGTGGAATTTCGCTTTTAATACTTGTCCTACAGCCCTGTCCAGCGCTTCTTCCTTAACTAAACCATCTAGGCAAGCCTGTAAGAATGGTCGGTGTTCATCGTATGTTGTCTGGAAGATGACATCCAGACCTCCATTGATTGCATCAGCTCCTGCTTCCGAGAAGTTATTGACGGTGTGATGCAACTTGTGGATGATACCGACAGCATCTGCATCCGCAATCGTAAATCCGTCGAATCCCCATTCGTTCCGGAGTTTGTCGATCAATAACCAGGGATTGGCTGTACAAGGAGTTCCGTCTAACATATTATATGCAGTCATTACAGACTGCGACTGTCCTTTTTGGAAGCAAGCCTTGAAAGGAACCAGATGCGTCTCTTCCAAAAATCGTTCCGTGAAATGGATCGGATTACTGTCTCGCCCTCCATCTCCGGAATTGGCGGCAAAGTGTTTAGGGGTGGTTATCACTCCCATTTCTTCAAAACTTCTTACAAAGTTGACACCCATGCATGCCGAAAGATATGGATCTTCTCCATAGGTCTCTTCCGTACGTCCCCAACGCACATCTGTTGCGAGATTAACCACGGGCGATAGTATTTGTCGGATACCACGTGTTTTCGTTTCCATGGCGATGGCATGGGAGACTTGGCGTACCAAGGCCGTATCGAATGTGGCGGCCAATGCGATGGATTGGGGGAACGCCGTGGCTCCACCACGAATCAATCCGTGTAAAGCCTCGTCGAATGCAATAATCGGTATGCCCAGTCGGGTTTCTTCTACGAAGTAACGTTGGATCTCATTGATTTTTTTAGCCATCTCTTTTGCTGTCAATTTCGGGTTGTATTGCAGCAATTGTTTGAGTTCCGGATTACTGGTTCCTATGGTTGAAACCTGGAATCCGAAGATACCGTGGGAAAAGCGGTCTTTCCCTTTATCCAGCTCACCAGGCATCATATATGTTTGCCAGAACTTCTCTTCGATCGTCATTCTCCCTAATAAATCCTTCACTCGTTCGTCAACCGGAAGTGCCGGATTCTTGTAAGGAGGTATTTCCTTGACCGAAGTGAAAGAACAAAGGATAATAATTGGAAATAATAGTAAATTAGTAGGTTTCATGATATTAATTATACTTATTGTACCGAGTACATATTGTTTATCGCGTGCAAAATTCAAAAAAATCAGGTATAAAAGCAAACGATCAAGAGAGAAATATATTAATAAACAGGGTATGACTGTTATGTTCGATTGTTTCGCTATCTTTTTGACAAGCACTTTTAACAAATGAATCATAATAGTTTGTTAAATAATTAGAAGTCATTTTGAAATGAATAAAATAACCTTATATTTCAATATAAAAATAATTAAGTATCAGCAAACTAAAAAATATGATGGTTAGAGTTTACAGTATCAATCAAGTTACCAATGGTTATTGAATAACTTAAATATAAGTTCCTGCGCCTCGTTAAGATCCTTACAGACAGAGAGTGCCAAGGAGCGCTTGGGATTGGGTTACGGACAAATTCGGTTGGGTTGTTGAAGCCGTACTCTGGCTAAATGAGCGCCCAAACGAATTCCTTGTCTTACCTAAGAGATGGATTGTTGAAAGATCGCTCTCTTGTTGAGGAACTCCAGAAGATTAACTATTGATTATAAATATCTGTGTGAGATGGCTGAAGTTATGTATCAACTAGCTTTCATACAGATTATGCTTAAAAATATTTCTAAGGATTTCAATCTTAAATCAGACACAAGAGTATGGTAAATAGTGACCTGTGCCAAATAAATCGGCCTTATTTTGGTAGAAAGATTGCCTTTCGTTTAGAGCGGGACCATGCATACTTGAGGTTGTTTTGGTCTCTGGATGAAACTTGTCCCAGCGGAACTAACGTGTTTTAGATACGTTCAAGATTTGATTTTCTTGGTTTCAAAAGGTAATTTGTGACAAATGTGTTGTTTTTAATAAAAAAGCACCATAAATTTAAGTATAGTTTACAAAAAAGTTGTATCTTTACATCGCATTTATGCAATAGACCATGAATGATACATTAGTTCCGCTGGAACCATGTTCATATTGTGATATAACATTACAGGAATAAATGTAATCAATCTAAACTTAAACTTAATTTTAAAACAAAAGCAAGATGACAAAGAATGAATCTAAGCTATTATCCCTTCAATGGATAGCTAAAACCTCGGCGTTCTGTTTGTTGCTTTCCGCTTTTTCTGTAAACGCGGCGATGGCCGTTCCTGCTTCCGTAGGCACGGTTGATGAGGTGATGGGCGTACAGCAGGACAAGAAGGTGACAGGTACGGTCGTAGACGAAGCGGGTATTCCCGTAATCGGTGCGAACGTGATCCAAAAAGGTACGACAAACGGCGTGATTACGGATCTAGACGGAAACTTTTCTTTGGAGATTCCCAATGGGGCGGTAATCGAGATCAGTTATATCGGTTATGCGACACAGGAGATCACGGCGAGCGGACAGACGGGCTTGCAAGTGAAACTGACGGAGGACACGCAGAAGATCGATGAGGTGGTAGTCACCGCATTGGGTATAAAACGCCAAAGCCGCTCGTTGGGTTACTCCACGACGCAAGTGGGTGGCGAGGACTTTACGATGGCCCGTGACCCGAACCTAGGTAACGCCCTTTCCGGTAAGGTGGCCGGTGTTAGCGTAGGCGGTAACTCGACCGGTACGGGTGGTTCCTCCCGTGTGATCATCCGCGGAAACGCCTCCCTGACAGGTAATAACATGCCGCTATACGTGGTGGATGGCGTGCCCTTCAGTAACCAGAACTTAGGATCGGCCGGCACATGGGGCGGTATAGATATGGGTGATGGATTGAGTAACATCAACCCGGACGATATCGAGAGCATACAGGTGTTAAAAGGTGCCGCCGCATCCGCATTGTACGGATATCGCGGTGGTAACGGTGCGATCTTAATCACGACCAAGTCCGGAAAGAAAGGTAAGCCTGTGAACATCGAGTTCAACAACAACTTGACTTTTAACATGATCTACGACTACCGAGACTTTCAAAATGTGTTCGGGCAGGGTGATTATGGCGTACGTCCTACCTCCGTAGCGGGAGCTGAGACCACGCAGACTAGTAGCTGGGGAGACGTTTTAGGTGGTACGGCGACCAACTTCCTAGGAAATGAGGTGCCTTACGAGTATATCGACAATTGGCCGAATTTCTACCGCACGGGTATCAACAACTCAACTTCCGCCTCGCTCAGCGGCGCGGGAGACAAGATCACCTACCGCTTCGGCGTATCCAACGTAGCAGAGAAGGGACAGTTACCGAACTCTAGTAATAGCCAGCAAGGTATCAATATGAATACGACGTATGATATCTTGAAGAACCTGCACTTGATCGTGAGCGCCAACTATGTGTTCGAGAAGTCGAAAGGCCGTTCGAACCTGTCCGATGGCAACGGTAATACCAACGCTACCTTGCTGCACTTGGCGAACTCGTTCGATGTACGTTGGTTGGAAAGAGGCTCGGCGAACGCTCCTTGGGGTTCCTTTGAGGACGGCTCGGAAATGAACGGTAATGGTAACCGCAATGTATATTTCAACAACCCCTACTGGTTGCAGTATCGGAAAACCAACGATATGCAGAAGAACCGCTTGACGGGATCAATGACCTTGAAATACGACATCACGGATTGGTTGTATGTGCAAGGTGCCGTTCAACGCGATGGTTACAACTTGGAGTTCAAACAGATACAGCCGACTGGAGCCGCCGCGGATCCACAAGGCTGGATGACGGAATACTCCCGTAGCTTCTCCGAGATGAACTTGAACTACCTGATCGGGTTCAATAAGGAGTGGGGCGACTGGTCGGTTGGCGCCACGTTGGGCGGTAACCGTCAGCGTACGATCAACAAGATGTTCTATACGACGGATGGAGGCCGTCCGTTTATCGTCGATGGACTGTGGTCTGTAAATAATCTCAGCGATAAACGATCGAAGAAGGACTATTCGGAATACCGGGTGAACTCCATATACGCTACGGCGGACTTCGGATGGAAGAACCAAGTGTTCTTGAACCTGACGGGACGTAACGACTGGTTCTCCACCTTGAACCCGGATAGCAACAGCTATTTCTATCCGTCCGTAACGCTCTCGTGGGTATTCTCCGATACCTTCCGTGACAATATGCCGGATTGGTTCGATTTCGGTAAGATCCGCGGCTCGTGGGCAAGCTCCTCCAATGGTACAGATCCATACAAGACCTTGATGGTGTATAAGGTACAGAATTTCCAGATCAACGGACAGACCGGAGGTACGGCAAACAGTAACCAATTCGCGAATCCAGACTTGAAACCGGTCAGCATCAAGGAGTACGAGGTGGGCTTGAACCTAGCGTTTATGAGCAACCGCCTATCGTTCGATATGGCGTACTACAACAAGAACACGACAGACGATATCGCTGTTGTCACCACGTCCAGCGCGTCCGGGTTCGGATCGAAATACATGAACGTGGGCGAGATCCGGAACCAAGGTTTCGAGTTCATGGTGAATGCGACACCGGTGCATACGAAGAACTTCTCATGGGAGACGACCTTCAACTTCGCATACAACGATAGTGAGGTGAAATACCTGGGAGGCGTAAAGTCCCTGTCTATCGACGGAGCCTCCGCACGCTCGGGCAACGTGACCGTCCGCAACATCGTAGGCCAGCCTTACGGTATGTTGGTTGGCTACAAATACGCCCGTGACGAGCAAGGCCGGGTCATCCATAAGAACGGTATCCCGCAAGCGACCGACGAGTTGCAGAACCTAGGCAACGGTGTCTACAAATATACCGGAGGATGGAGCAACACGTTGAGATTCCGCGATTTCTCCTTGTCGTTCTTGATTGACTACAAGGCAGGCGCGAGCCTCTTCTCCGGCACGAACTACTCGCTCTACAGCGAGGGTCTGCACAAGGGTACGTTGCTTGGCCGTACAGTTGATAACCCGGGAGGCAGTGGCTTTATCGGTGCCGGTGTCATGATAGATGACAATGGAAAGATCCTTGGAGAGAACAACGTGGCGGTAAACGCACAGGATTATCACAAGGGGATCGTCAACAATAATATCGCCGAGGAGTTCGTCTACAATGCCAGCTTCATCAAGTTGCGTGAGTTGTCGCTCGGCTATACCTTCCCGCAGTCTGTCTTGAACAAGATGAAGGTAGTGAAGGGCTTGAGCGTCTCGTTGGTGGGACGTAACCTATGGACTATCTTGAAGCATACCGATAACATCGATCCCGAGTCAGCTTACAACAACACGAACGGACAGGGCTTGGAGTTGAACGGTTATCCGGCCACGAGAAATGTCGGTTTCAATGTCAATGTCAAATTCTAATCACGTTTGAAGAAGTATAATAATATGAAAAAGTATTTAGTATATATGACGTGCGCCGCCGCGGCCATGATCGGGGGAACGGGTTGCAGCGATTTCGGGGATGTGAATATGGACCCGGAGCACCTGAATTCGGAGAATATCCCGACCGAGTTATTGTTCACCAACGGTCAGCATCAGATGTTGGGATCTGATTGGGACGTATGGCGAAACGGTTGTATCTATGCGGCTCAATGGATGAGCCATACCGCATCGTTCAATTGGTTGGGTAATGCGAATTACACTTGGAACGACGGCTACTCAGGTGCGTATTGGGAAATCTACAACGGTGACACGCGCGGGGCGCTCCGCGACATGAAAGATGCGGTGGAGGCTTGGAAAGAGGATCCGTCACGGCAGACCGATTACCAAATCGCTCGTATCATGCTCGCCTACGGCATGCACCGCATGACCGACCTTTACGGGGATATCCCCTACTCGCAGGCGGTACAGCCGGAGTTGTATTCCTTTCCGGAGTATGACACGCAACAATCTATCTATATGGATTTGCTGAAGGAATTGAACGAGGCACAGGCCGCCTTGAACGGCGCATCGGCGGCAGCGATGAAATCGGCGGACAACTTCTACCAAGGCGATGCCTCGAAGTGGCGGAAGTTTGCCAACTCACTGATGCTGCGCATGGCGATGCGTATGTCGAAGGTAGACCCGGCCGCAGCGGAGCAATGGGTGAAGACCGCGGTAGCCAACGGGGTATTTGAGTCGGATGCGGACAACTGCATGCTGATGCATGCGGGTGGCCTGACAACGAACGACTCCTCCGAGCCATACGCCAAGATCTACTCGCACGAGGATCGCGGCAACTTCTTCCTGACCGAGTATTTCGTGGATCTGTTGAAAAGAACTAACGATCCGCGCCTGCCGTTGATCGGTACGGTGTGCGAGGATCCGACCATCTCGGTGCAGGCGGGTAGTGACTTCCAATATGGCAATTCCGATCCGGCCGTCCAGAAAGGCTTGCCTAGCGGTTTCTCCGACAGCCCCGATAGCCCGTGGTTCGTAGGTAACAAATACCCCGAGTTCAAGGACGAGGATTACCGCAGCACGTACAGGAGCCGTTATTCCACGATAAACCGTTATACCTATTCCGACCCGACGGGCCCGACGTTCGTCTGCACCTATGCCCAGACGCAATTGTTGCTGGCCGAGGCTGCCGTACGCGGCTGGGTAGACGGGAGCGCGCAGGCTTACTACGAGAACGGCGTACGCGCTGCCATGCGGCAGTTCGCACAGTTCCCCAACGGCACGGCGCTGTATAATCAGTATCTGACGCAGGCCGCGATCGACCGCTATTTGACGGAGAACCCGTTTAATGCATCGAATGCGTTGGAACAGATCAACACACAATATTGGATCAACTGTTTCTGCGATGAATATGAGACCTTTGCTAACTGGCGTCGTTCCGGCTATCCGGAATTGAAATCGACCTATGACGCGGCCAATCCGTATCCTAACGCAGATACGAATGGCGAGATCCCCCGTCGTTTCCGCTACCCATCGAAAGAGTCGCAAGACAATGCGGCTAATTATGAGGCAGCTGTTAGCCGTCTGTCCGGTGGCGATCACTTCAGTTCTCGCATATGGTGGGACGTGGCGAAATAAACCACCCTATTGATCATCGCAATAAAAAGAAAGAAAATGACTACTCTAGTAGTTACAAATTGTTATTATAAAGCCAAGAAATGGCCATATTATTGCTTGACACATTAAATTGTACAGATAGTAGTAGTATAAGGTACTATTTTTGAATAACTGATGGCATGAGGGGATAAGAATGAGCAATCATCTTATCCTCTCTTTGTATATTCGGTTAGCCTGTTTAGTTACATAGAATTAATGTACACTGAATTTTAGTGTGATTATCTTACTATTATATCGAAACAGGTACTTGTTCTCGAAAAAAGCATTTCTTATGAAACTACAAAAAACATAAGGTAAGATATACCATGTTCCATCTTTTTCGTAAGCGACTACAAAACCGTCTCCAACCATCGATGATATACCCTTGTTTCCTTCCTGCCGCATGTGGCAGGAAGCAGGGTGATTTTTAATGTGGCGATACTGTGTTAATAGTAGAATGTGGTCAGATGTGTTTTATGATCTTTTACAATCTTTACTTTCTGCATCTGTCCGTATATTTCACGCACGGATACCGGACAGTTCATCTTTTCCCACTCTTCCGGGGAAATCCTCATATCGGAATGCCTGAAACATAGCATGACCATCTCCTGGGAATCCTCTTCTACGAATATGAAACCTTCATGGTCATTGACAAACTGCTTGAGTCCATCCTCATCCTTACAGGATATTTCTCCGGTGTACATATCCCCGCCCGACCGGGTGTTTTTGCGGATATGGATTTTGAACCATTCCTGACTTTCCGGCTGTTCAGGTGCGCCACATTCCCACAGGGCTACTTTCGCATCGTAGTAAACTTCCCCGTTTTCACATGTCCCGTAATGTCCCCAGTGCTTGAAACGGCCGGTAGTCCAAGTCTTGAACCTTACATCACCGGTCTTTACCAGCACGCACTCGCCGCCATGCATATCGCATTTGATGCCCTTCTTATCCCGGGACACGAATGGGACACGGGAGAAATTCCGGAGCACAATGTTATCTCCATATGCGGCATCTACGAAGAACGGCCGGGAACGTTCACCGTATCCGGAAATAAGGAACAGGCTGTCACCTGTTCGGGGATACCGGTCGGAACGTGTCTTTTCGATGTGTTCCACCATTGCGTTCACTTTCTCTATGTCTTCCCGGACAAGCCCGTGTATCTGGTCATACCAGTAGTTCAGACGGATGAATGTTTCCTTGCAATACTTGTTTTTTGTTTGAATCATGGTCTTTTTTATTTTATGGTTAAACATGCCCGGCTTTGGTAAAGCCGGTATTTCTTTTCTTACATGCATCCGTTTGTCTTTTGCCCTGATTGTGCAAGGCTTGGCGAAAAAATACCGCAGCGAAGCGAGGATGATTTTTTCAGCCAACCAGTCCGAAGGACCGCCTTGCACGATCAAGGGCAAAAGGCTACCTTTGCAGGTAAGAAATAGAAATGCGGAACATTGCTTGATTCTAAGGTGGAAAACCTTTGTCTCGCAACCTGATATATCCCCCCAATAAAATCCGGCAAGGAAAATCTGTTTTTAAAAGATTCCTTGGTTCATATGTCTTACATTGAACAGTATAAGGAAGCACTTGAAGTCCGGATATTTCCCAAACGGACATTACCGGTTATCAAACGCCTCCACCCTGTTTCTTTCCAACAAAGCAAGGATGTCCTTCTCCTTATATAGTAATTTGCCTCCTATCTTGTAGTAAGGCAGTTTGCCGTTTATCCTGTACTCTGCCAGCGTCCTGCGTGTCAGTTTCAACTGTTCGGCAAGCTCACAGTCCGTAATGTAACGTTCTCCATTCAGAACCGGACGTAATTTCTCCTCCTGCTTGTCCAGCATTTCGGACAGGCTGCCTATGTTCCGGAAAAAACGAATGATTTCCGGGGTTTCTTTGGTCAACAGAGATTGGATCATCTCGCTTTTAAGGGGTTATACGGTGAATATTGTTTTCCATAAAACGGATAATATCCTGACGCTTGTAATACACCTTACGGTCTATATAACTGTAAGGGATGGCCCTGCTTCTGCGAAGCTGCAACATCTTTCTGGGAGAGGCGTCCATGAGCATACAAGCCTCCTGGTTGTCAATCCAGTCGTCCATACCGGATATGCCACTTCCGCATGTTTCACACATTTTTTTTACAACGGCTTCCAGAGCCTCATTCATTTCCATGAATGTTTTAGCCTCGATACATACAAACTCCATAAGTTTCATTTTTTGTCGGATACGAAAATATGAAAGGGAATATTCATGTCCAAAAGGATGTCGTCAAAAGACATCAGATGTCATTAAACGTCATATGTAACAGAGAGCTGCAGAGTCTAACTTCAGAAAAATGCTCTGAAATAAATATTATAGTCTTTATATGTTGAATACCTTGTGTGGAAGCGTCATCAATTTATCCGGTTTTAAGAATATAGGCGGGGTGGTATCTGTAACTTGTAAAGTTTACATTACGGACTTTACAATTTTACACTTCAAAATTTTACACTTACCATCCACTGATAAAAATCAAACAATATTATTTGCTTGATTCTTAGCAGAATGTAATATATAACTAAGTTAATACCGGTACTCCGGCATAGATTTTTCACTAAAGATGGCATATACTCTCGAAAGTGCGCACAAGAAAGGGTATTTCAGTAATAACCTTTAAAATGCAGGAGATACATACCATGATGTATATAGACAATGAAGTGCTTGAAAAAATGATAATGACCATAGTGGAAGGTTTTGACCGCATAGAGAAGAAACTGGACAGGATGGAACGTGTGAAAGAGTTCTTGAACGGTGACGAACTTTTGGACAACTATGACATAGCCAGGCTGCTCAACGTGTCGTTGCGGACAGTCGCCCGCTACCGGGAAAAAGGACTGATCCGCTATTACCAGACGGACGATAACGGAAAGAACTTCTACAGAAGCTCGGAAATACAGGAATTCTTGCTGAAACGCGGAAAGAAAAAATGAGCGTGGGAGTATCAATATGCGGAAGTTATGCTAACTTTGTTTCATAAACAGTTGTTATGAAGACAAATACCAATTCAAGATATGCCGTCGCAGTCCTTATTGACGGGGATAACACCTCCTTCGAGAAGATGGAGGATATAATGAGTTTTGTTTCCCGTTATGGGGATGCCGTTGTGAGACGAATTTATGGAGATTGGACGAGAAAAGCGCTTTCCGCATGGAAAGGAACTGCCCGGGAGCATGGATTCAGGCTCATACAAGCTTCCTCCCATGCTCCCGGAAAGAACACGACCGATATTGCACTGGTCATAGACGCGATGGACATTCTTCGTGACGGTCGGGCAGACTGTTTCTGTCTGGTAGCCAGTGATGGTGACTACAGCCTGCTTGCCCAGCGAATACGGGAAGCCGGATTGAAGGTGCTGGGATATGGGGAGGATAAGACTCCCGTATCATTGGTACGATCCTGTTCCGTGTTCCTGTATGCCGACCGGAAGGAAAACAAGGTTTCGGACAATACTCCCGAATTTTTTATCCAAAGGGACATGGAGTATTTCGACAAGGCTTTCCGGCAGGCGGCTGACGGCAAAGAGGAGGTTCCCCTTTCACTGATCGGCGGCGCATTAAAAAAAATGATGCCCAAATTCAAGGTCAGGAGATATGGATGCAAGACATTGGGCAAACTCTATGAAAGGCTGGACCGGTATGAGCTGGTCATGACTGAAAAGGGAGTGGCAAGTGCCGTGCGGCTGAAAGGCTGAACCGCACGGCAGAAACAATCAGGAACCGTCAGTTTTCTTTTATACATGGCAAGAATGCATAAAAGAAAACTGACGGTCATTGTCTATACCGGAATGGGATTTATCCGTAGTGTATCGAGATTGAGATAGGCTCCCCGGTAGAATGTCCTTCCTTCCCTGAGCATACGCCACAGGATGTCGCAGCCGGTTTGTGCCAGCATGGAATTGATGAAAAGGTCCTGCTTCTGCAATGCTTCCGCCAGCGAGCAGCTCGGCCCCGAATCCTTTTCCTTGATGGTGGAGTAGCGTACCTCTTCGGTAATGACATTCATACGGGGAACGGGCAGGTATTCGTTGGAGACGGGCTGGAGAATCTTGCCACGGATGTTCCCTATCAGGACCTGTCCGGTGGTCCGGGCATTGCCGAAGTCCATCCAGTATATGGGCGACCGCTCGTTGTTGGAAGTGTGTTCCCGGTGTTTCTTCAGGAACCGCCAGAGGTTCATCCGGGAGCGGATGTTGTCGGTGCAGGTGACGATGATGTTCGCCAGGGCGGGCTCTTCCCGGTCTGCGGAGGCTTTCAGCGGATAACGCTGCCCTTTTGCCTCCCACGAGAAGCCGAAAAAACGGTTGATGCGGGTCACAAGTGCCACAGCCTTGTTCAATCCGAGTTCCGATCCGCTGAACAACTGGCGTCCGATGTTCGCTTCCGTGACGGTATCGGGGTCGAAGACCGTCACGTGCAGCCCCGGATGTCCTAGCGCCTGTAATGCCACGCTTATCCGCGCCAGGCCGGTGGCCACCTGTGAGCCTGTTCCGCCCGCACCGATTACGAAGACGGTCACGGGATGGTAGGGATTAAGCAGGTATCTGTCTGTATAATGAATCTTTTTCATGCCAGTAAGTCTTTAAGTTGTTTGTTCATGGGTTTCAATTCGTTCTCGTCAAACGGATTGGCGCGTGCCTTTTCCGTTACCGAGACCAGGTTGCTTCCGGTCGGGTTCCTGCTTCCTCCCAGATGGGAGAATTCGCTGAGCCAGAAACGTTTTTCCCAATACTCGAGGAGTTTTGAGAAAGTCATGTCTTCCGGGGGAGTCAACGTGGCATTTCCCAGACAGACACTGCTGCCCGTGACATTGAAGAAAGGGGCGAGGAAAAGCGGGCTGTTTTCCACCGGTTTTTCCCCCTTATAGGAGAAAATGTCCAGCCTGTCACCGGAAACCTTGTAGATCACGCCAGGCACATGAAATATCCCGTCAGGAATATTCAGGCTTCCGGCAAAGAACATCTGCCGTTTTCCCGGAGGATTGTACCAGATATACCTCTCGTGCCCCTTACGGGTATCACACCACAACATGTTGGCGGGGATTTTCCCGTGCGGCACGTTCCGCCTGTCATCCGTATAGGATTCCACCAGGGAGTCCATGAACTCATAGGTGACAGGCATGGCAGCCTCCATCCTGCCCCTGTCATTGATGGGATGCAGTTCGAGGTAATGCATTCCGTTCCCATAGCGGTTCTCACGGTATTCATACGCGATCAGTGCCGCCTTAGGCACCATCACCTGTTGTAATTTATTGGTCAGTTCATTCATATCGTTCATTTTAGAAGTTGTCAGCTATATGTTTTGTAAAACGTGCCAGCCATTTTGAAAGCTTTTCCGGGTAGTCGCTCATTTGGAAGAGACAGTCCGTTTCCGGTGTCAGGAACCTGTATGTGACCGGGGTAAGGGCATAAGTCTCCTGGTAGTCCGAATTCATAAACCCTTCCATGCATTCAGCCAGCGTGTCACGGGTAGAGTAGACCAGCATGACCTGGCTTTCCATTCCCACCGGGTAAAAATCACGCTCCTCCTCATACGCCCAATCGTACAGGTAATCTGTGAGGTTCGGGCTTTCCGGGGTGATCAGTGCCATACCCTCCCTTATCAATTCCAGTAGTTTTTGTTCCTTCCCTTTTTTTGTCCGGTAATTCCGTGCAGCCTCTTCCAGAGAGTTGCAGAACGGTTTTCCCGACATCCGTTTGAGCGCTTTCGCCCGTTTTCCTGACTGGTAGGAATCCGCCAGCCGCTTGTTCGCCCTGATTTCTTTCGGGGAGGCGTCGGAATCCCGGTTTTCCCAGTCTTCCAGTTCCTCTATGGCGAAGTCATAGCAAAACGCCTCGGTGACATTGCAGACTCCGTGATGCCGGACGAATTGCCGGATGAACTCCCTGACAATGTTCCTCAATGGTATGGGAAGCCGTTCCGTAAAGTCGATAGGAATCCAGAACAATGTGGGTTCCGGCCAGTCGTGATGGCGGAACAGACAGAAATGGAGCCTTCCTTCTTTCTCTTCCAGATTGACACATTCCGGCACGCTCTCCTCCATCGCCTTGTACAGTTCGGTGATTTTCAGACGGGGGATGCCCCCTTTCCTGTATCGGAAAGGGAGCTTTATACCCATAAGTCCGGCATAGTTCGATGCCGATTGGTAGAGATAGTCAAAATTCTCCGGTGTCGTGAGATTGACCAGGGAACCGTCATATCCGTCCTTATGCCAAAAATCCGGTGCAAGGGGAGGAATTTTATCTGTCAGAAAATCATGACGCTTCCCGGTGGCGGCAGTATCCTCCTTTTTTGTCCCGGTGTTCCTCTTCGGATGTCTGACGGGTCGGCCGAGCGGATAATGAGTCCCGCCAGGTTCTCCTTGGTTGATTCTGAGAGCTGTCTGCATGGTTTGTCCTCCTTTTTCTTTCTCTTATCCATACGCTTATCCTTTCACTCCGATAGTTGTCTTGAAGCGGTAGACCGCCTTGTCTTCCTCCCATTCCGGTCCGTGGACGGTCGCCGTTGTCAGTTCGGGATAGGTCATGGAGTAGAAGTCCATCACCTCGTTTACGGACAGGCTGCTGTCCGGGTCGCTCAATACCAGTTCTTTAGAGTCCTTCCTGAATTTGAAAATTCTCTGCAATCCTTTGATTTCAAGTGCCATAATTTCTCTTCTTTTATAAAGTTTAACAATATACCATGTCCATTTGTGCCATGTCCGTCATGCGGCATTCCTTCGGAAAATCCGGATATTCCGCATACGGGTCTTCCCTGAGCATTTCCCGGTCGTCCTCGCAGTCCTTGTCGAAGTTGTACATTGCAGCCTCTTGCGGTTGCCGGAGGTATTCACGCTCCTCATAAGTTCTTGCGGCCTCCTGTACCGGTGCATACCGTGGCTGTGGCGGAGCCGGTTGCATCCATTGCTTTTCGTCTATCCGTGCCTGTTGCATCTGTACTGGTTGATGAAACTGGATTCCTTGCGGTTGTGGAACTGCCTGTTGCGGAACCGGTTGCGCTTGTGGTACGGAAATAGTATATTGTACGGATTGTGTTTGCGGCTGTCCGGTAAATGGCGTTTGCTGTCCGGGATGTACAGCTGACCGGGGCGGTTGTGGTTGTGAAACGGGTTGCGAAACCGGAGCCGGCTGCTCGGGCAAAAACATCGGGATTTGCTCTCCGCTCCGGTATTGCGATGCCGGGGCTGCCGCCGGTTGCGATGCCGTCTGTTGTGGAGCTGGCTGCGGCTTGGACACTGACGGTTGTTCCATGCCGAACAGGCTTCCCTCTGACGCCTTTTTCTGTACTTCCACCATTTTTTCGTCGATTTCCTTTTGCTTGTCCGGAAGTGCCAGCACCTTTGCCTGCTTGAGCCATGTCAACGCTTCGGAATAGCGTTTGCCGGTCATGGCATCCTCAGCCTTCTTAAGCAGTTTTTCCATCTTTTCCCGTTTCTCGCGGACCTCTTTGGACTCTTTTTCCGCAGCAGACCTGGCGGCTTTGCTTTGTGAGACCGCCTGTTCCGCCTGTTTCTCGAACGTTTCCAGGTTGGTAAGGATGCCCTGCGCTTTCTGTACAGGTGTGCCGACAGCCTGCAGGAAGCCCGCATCCAGCTCTTCCGGCGTGCCGTTCAGGATGAGCGGAACGATGCGCTCCCCGTCCTTTACCCCCGACCGCCTGGGAACAACGGCCACCGTCAGGTTGTTGTTTACTCGTCTGATGTTGATACTCAGGTCTGTGCCTGCCGTGATCATTTGGTTGATTGTTTGAAAAAACATAATGGTAAAATTTAAAATGTTATACATAAATTTCCTTGAAAAAATCCTGTAGGATTCTCTGCCTGTCCGGATTTGAGGCTATGCCTCTCAACGGTTCCAGATAGTAGCCGATACGTTTCGGTCCGTCCGTCGTATCGGGAATCCGTTTTTTAACAGGTCTCACACGGTTTGTGGCGGGCCATGCAGCCGGCATGACCGGAGCCGACGGGGTGAATGTAGCGGTTCTCATGTCTTTACGCTTTAAGGATTATACAAGCATGCCCATGACGGTCAGGGCAATAATTATTTTTACAATGAGGGTGAATGTCCTGAAGAAGAGGCTGATGAGCGTTCCCGACAAAAGGAACAGGACGGGCAGATACACGGGAATGATCCCCTTGCTGTAGAGCAGGCATATTCCCGTAAGCAGAACCAGTGAGACCGTTTGCTTGCAGATGTTTTCGATAAGTTGTAGTTTCATGTCTTTAAATTTTTAAGAATGAATAATCCCATCGGGATATGTTTTCCCGATTTTATAGGCCTCCGGCCCTTGGATTGCCTTTTTGCGCAAGGCTTGGCAAAAGAAAATACCGCAGCGAAGCGAGGATGATTTTCTTTTAGCCAACCAAGCCCCCAAAGGGGGCCGCCTTGCGGCAAAAACGAGGCAATCCAAGACTTTTGCCGCTTAAAAGCGGAAAAACGTATCTTGCACATATAAAAAAGAAGTACAGACAGACTGTCTGCACTTCCCTTGTCTTGTTGGCTTTGACATTTGTTTATGTGGTTCCCTGTGGTCGCTTTTCCACCGGATGGTTCCGGTATATCTCGCCTGTCACCTCATTTACCGTTTCCAGCACACCGTCCAGGAACTTTCCCTGCGAGAGTTCCCCCCGTTCTATCCGTGCCAGTTCTGTTTCCCATCCCGAAGTGAGGGAGGCGTCGGCTACCTTCATACCGCGTACCGTTTCATACAGGAAAAGCCCTTTAGGAGTCGGGACGACATATTTACCTGAATAACGGATGTATTTACGTTCCAACAGCGTACGGAGAATATTCGTGCGGGTGGAGACGGTGCCCAGTCCGGCCTTGTCCATATAATTCACCAGTTCCTCGTCCGTATAAGGGGAGACCGGTAACGATTTCTTATGTATAAGGCTGCACCCTGCCACCGGCAGGATCTCTTCCTGAAAAAGATCCGGTACCACCTGGTAAGGCATACAGCCTTTTGCGACAAGATGTTCCCTCTCGAAAATTCCGAGCCATCCTTTTTCCAAGATGCGGTATGTACGGATGCGGAATTTACGTGCGGCACACACCGCATCGACGGTTGTGTATTCCACCTTGCAAGGCGGCATGAACGTTTCAAGCACCCTGCCGACAATGAGCGTGTAAACCAGCATTTCCTCCCGGTTCAATTTACCGGGCTGTATGCCTGTGATGATGATGGCATGGTGCTCCATGGGGTCTTGTGCCTCAATACTGTCCCGTGGCGCGGCGAGGTCAACCGTACCGGCATATTGTCGGAACTCCTTGCAGGACAGCATCTTTTCCACGACAGGCGGCAGCATGTCATATACATCCTTTGGCAACAGGCGACTGGAGGTGCGCGGATAGGAAATCAGCTTCTTCTCGTACAGGCTTTGTGCAATCTCCTGCACCTGTATGGCCGTCAGGCTGTGGTAACGGTTCGCATCTTTCTGCAGTTCGGCCAGGTTGTAAAGTGCCGGTGCCCCGATTTCCTCCGTCTGTTTCCCTACCGCTGTGATGCGGACACTTTTTGCCGCCTTGCAATCCTCGTACAATGCCAGTGCCTCCCGGCGGACCACAAGGTCGTCCACGTGGCGCATCTTTAAGATACGGTCATTCTTGCACAAGCTGATGAATACGGGCCAGCTGTCAGCCGGCATGTGGTTCTCCCTTTCCCGGTACCGTCTGCATATCTCCGCCAGTACGGGGGTCTGTACCCTGCCCAGCGAATTGTTCCCGAAGCCTACCGCCTTACAGATGGCATAGCTTGAATTGACCCCCAGGAGCCAGTCCGCCCGGTTACGGCTGTCCGCCGCAAGGAACAGGTTGTCGAACCGATCACATGGAAGGAGGTTCGCCATACCTTCCGTGATGGCCTCGTCCGTCAGAGACGAGATCCAGAGGCGGAGGCAAGGTTGTTTACATCCCAGAAAACCGTAAAGATGGCGGAACAGCATCTCTCCCTCTCGGGAGGCATCGGTTGCCGCGATAATGGTGTCGCATGCGTTGAGCACCTTGGCAATCACTTTCAACTGGAGCACCGCATTGATGTCGGGATTCCACCCGGTATCCGTCTTCACGTGCCTTACTGTCAGGAAGGAAGGCGGCAGGAGGGGAAAGTCCTTCCACTCCACATGGGCTGTCCCTGAATCCTTCGGCATTGCAAGGGAAAGCATATTGCCGTATGTCCATGTCACCATGTAGCCGTTCCCGGTCATATAACCGTTCTCTTTTCTGCCGGCTCCCAACACTCTTGCTATCTCTCTGCCCACGTTGGGCCTGTCAGTCACTATTGCGATCATATTCTTTTTCTTTTTGATGCCCCGTACCGGATTGGGCAGTACAGGGACAGGTTAAACTTATTTTATTTTTTTGTTATTTCTTTGGAGATTCCTCCTGACGGATGCCGTTGATTTCCATGATTGTCCTGTTGTTGTCACCGGGTACCAGTTTGAGTGTAGCGTCCATGGTCAGGCTGATTACCGGGGTACAGAGTTTCAACGGGATGATTTCCGACTCCTTGCCTTGCAACAACAGGTCAAGGTTGCCGTCCGCTTCCAGTTGCTCCTTGCTGATACCCACGGCCTTCAGACCGGGCCAATCAATATCTTTTACATTATAATTATAAGGGATGTTCCGATTCGTATTCATACGGTTTGGGGATTTGATGTTTGTAAAATTCATTTTGTTTCTCTCTGATTGGGGTTATACCGCTTGTTTTGCGCCCTTCTTTTGTTCCTGCTGCTGGCCTTGGGCGGTATCCGCCTGTGCTGCACGACGGGAAGTATCCCTGCGAATATCAGGGTTCTCTTGGAAATACTGCAACTGTCCGGAATAAGGGTTTACTTTCAGGTAGGAACTGAACGTTTGCCCGTTGTTTTTCAGTCCTTCGACCAGGAGGGTCTTCCCGTCCTGGAGGTTCGCCTTTTCCTGCGCCGTGAATACATGGCCGTAAACCTCCGCCGGGATACGTGGTGCCTGCTGCTCGTTGAACCCATCCGGCGTGCGTGAGTACATCGTCCTGCCGGTATTCATGTCCAGCTTGACAAATGCGGAGAATTCCTCTCCCTTACGGTTGATCATGTTTTCCAGATAGACGGCCTGCCCCTTGCGCAGGACCTCCTTGTCCTCGGCTGTCAGCTGCACGTTGCAGATTTCCTTTGGAATATAGATTTCTCCGGTTTCCGGATTATGACGGGTGTAATTCGGCCGTCCCGTCGTCTGGTCTATCGTGACAAACGCGGAGAAAGCTCCGTCCCTGTTCTTGAACTTCATGTCCTCGACCAGGATGGTATGTCCCTCGCTGAGCATCTTTATCTGGGTGGGCGAGAGTGGCACGCCCCCGATGGACTTCTCGTTGAATACCTGGTTCTTCGGGAAGATGAACTCCAACCCCCTGCGCTCGGCACTGTATTGAAGCGTGGCGTCAAACTCCTTCCCCGCCTTGGAGGTCATCCCCTCCACCTTGACGGGTTGTCCCTCCTTCAGCAGTCTGATCTCCTCGTCCGTAAGTCTTACCCCGCTCACTTCCTGCGGGATGTAGACATGTTCCTGCCGGACGGCGACCAGCTCGTTGGTGTTCTTGTCGATGGAGATCAGGCAGGGGGTATACTCGCTGCCACGCAGGTTGAGTTCCACCGCACGTCCCATGTTGCCGGTCTCACGCAGGTTCTTCTTGTCTTCCTCGCTAAAGTTAAACCCGAAATAAGGGCGTTCCAGTTGCGGTTCCTTGCGTATACCGTGAACGGCCAGCCCCACCTGCCCGTTCTCTTGCGGTATGAGCGAGAGCCTCGCATCCAGTTTGGCTGTCAGCACGCCGGGAATGTTAAGTGTCAGCGGCACCAGCTTGTTGGTCTTGTAACCTCTCAGCATGGAGTCAAGAAGTCCTTGCTGCTCGAGTGTCGCCTTTGAGATACCGATCTTGTCCAATCCCTCCCAGTCGATCATGTTCTCATTGTAACGATAGCGCGGGCCTTGCGGCTCTTGTGGCACCTGCTGTGCCTGCGGTTGCTGTTGTTGCTGGGATGCTTGTTGTACCTCACTCTGTTGCAGGGGTTCCTGCGGTTGCGTTTCTTTTTTTGCCATGGCTGTCTCTTGTTTATTCATGTTTTGTTCCTCTTTGTTCTCTCTCGGACGGATCTCGTAGCGTTTGAGGAACTCCTTCACCACGTCCGTCTTTTTCCCTTCCGCCAGGTCCTTGATCGCCTGCTTGTTCACCTTGTAGTCGTGGAAGGTCATGCGGAGCAGGCGGAAATGGGTCGGTTCCTTGAACTGGCTCCAGAAATTCTTGATGAAGTTTTCGAGTATGCTCGAGTTCTTGTCGAATTTCAGGAATGAGTTTTCATTCTTCTCGTCCGCTGGAACCGTCTTGGCCTTCCCGTCCTTGTCGATCTCGCTGACCACTTGTACACCGGCTTTCGGATCGCTCTTGTTATGAATCATCATCAGCTCGGTGATCTGTTCCACCAAAGGGGCATCGTTCATGACCTTCGGTTTCCGGGGCCGTCCAGGCTTTTCGTTCGGGCTCTTTTCTTGTGCCATACCTTTTCTTTTTGGGGTTAATAAATTGCTTTGACACTTCAAAAATATGGGCTAAATCCGAATAAAACACTGATTTTCAAAAAGGTGTCATCAGGTGTCATCAGATGTCATCAAATGTCCGAAAGACTGGTTTTCCGTGAGAGAAACATGCCGTGAAAACAAGGATATGGTATGCAGGGGAAGGGCGAAAAAGCCGGCACGGGCGCAAAGGGAGGATTATGCAGAGCAGAGGGAGCTGAAGTCCCTGTCTTCTCATGGGGCGGCGTTTTTTTCATAAGACATTGCCAGGTCTGCCCATATATCCCGTACTTCCTGCCGGATTTATTAGGGATATAAAGGAGGCCCTCCTTTTTTCATCAATGACACGGTCATGCGTCGCGTCGGTCGCAGTGAGTCCCTATAATCTTTCCCGAAATCAAAACCATTGTCCGGGCGTTTGTTTCCATGTGTATTTTCCGCGACTTGTCGCAAGGAAAATACTCATGGAAAGCGAAGCCGGAACGCCCGTGACAATACGGTTTTGATTTATCTTTGATTATAGGGAAATCGCTGGTATCCGTCTGTTCTCCATGAAATTTCCAGAAAATATCTTATTTTATGTAATCGGAAAATCACCGTTCTCGCTGTTGACGGTATTATATGATGTTTGATTAAATTAAAAACGTAAAGTATGGAGAGGAAAAAAGGAAAACAACAAAGAAAAGAGAAAAAGAAGAAGTTAAGCTTTTTCAACCTTATTGAACAAAGAATTTTGTATTTTGAAAGACTGGACAAGAAGAAGACGGCGAGTAATTACATTTGCGCCTTCAAGCATTTCAAACGATTCAGGGAGGATCGGGACATATCTGTCGAAGATCTGACTGTCGGACAGATGAAAGATTTCCAATCATATTTAATCGGCGAAGGACTGAGGATGAATACCATTTCGCTGTACAACAGGGAACTCCGGGCCGTTTACAATTATGCGTTAGACGAGGAGATCATACAGACAGACAAGCGTCCTTTCCGCAAATCGTTCACCGGGCAAGAAAAAACTCGCAAGCGAGCCGTTGAAGGCGGGATTGTCAAACGTCTGGCGATTCTCTCCCTTATTGACAAGGAGATGCTCGGATTTGCTCGAGACCTGTTTTTGTTCAGTATCTATATGCAGGGAATGCCCTTTATTGACATGGCTTATCTCAAAAAGGAACAAGTAAGGAACGGATGTATCACTTACCAGCGCAGGAAAACCAATCGTCAGTTGAGGGTCAAGATACACCCGCAGGCGCAGATTATCATAGATCGGTACATGGTATCCGATCCGGGCTGCCCCTATTTGTTCCCTATCCTGTATGATCCGGAAAAAAAGACAGAACGGGAGTATTCGAGTGCCTTGCGTGTCTATAACAAGCGTTTGGATAGCCTTTCTTCCTTGTTGAAACTGGAAGAGCCGTTGACATCGTATGTGGCGCGCCATACTTGGGCTTCGCTTGCCCGTCAGTGTGGGACAAGCGATACCGTAATCTGCGAAGCGATGGGGCATAGTAATGTAGGGGTGACAACCATCTACCTAGCCTCGCTGGATATCGGTATGGTTGCCATGGCCAATCAACGGGTGATAACCTCGCTACTCAGAAAACGTATCCCCTGATGGGAAACCTTGAAAATTGAATATTTGAGGATCTCTGATTTGGGAAGTCCATTGGGAATTTATATTTTTGTCTCGAATGAAAGTTCTTCCTCTTACAAAGAGGGAGAACGGCTGAAAATATAATTTTTTATTTTCGCTGCAAAATTAGATATAATTAAGATATCAGTAGCTACAATAGTAGTCGCTAAATCTATAAAAGTGGTCATCTCAAAAAGCACTTACACCTGAAATAAAAACACGTAATATCTTTTCCGTATTATATATATTAATAAAGTCATAATTATACGATGATTGTTGTCTTTCTGTATAAAGGATTATTCCCTGTGTCCCTTTCTTAGTTCTGTTGGTGATTTGCCGAAATGATGCCGACAGAATGTGGTCATATAGTTAACTGTAAACCTATACTTCTCAGCCAATTCTGCTACAGTCATGTTGGTCATTAGAATGTCCCTTATTAATTTGTCTTTCTTTTTGTGAATCAACCATTGGCGAGCTGATATGCCAAAAGTTTCCTGAAATTTTCGTTTGAAAACAGTGGGTGACATACAGAGTTTATCCATCAGTTCTTTGGCTGTTTCTACCTGCGGATATACTTGTAATACAAGGTCTTTAAAATCATTGTCCGAACCTAGAATCGGAGCAAAAAGTTTTGCCAAATCTTCTTTCCGGTAAAATGTACGTAATTCAATGAATAAAATTTCTTTTTTTATGGTTTGGAAGTGGATGCATGCCATCCCTATCTGCATTAAGTTCCGTGTCATTTCGAGTTCTTTGAGCATCAGTTTATGGATTGGCAAAAGGTATATTCTTCCTTTTGTGCGTTGAGAAATAGAAGGGAGATATTTTTGCAATTGTTCGATGGCGAAACGGTTACACAAGGCCATCTCTCTAGTGAACGAGCAGCGCATGAATAAGGTATCTGTAACAGCTTTTCCATGAAAATTATCACCAGCCGGTACAAGGAAAAGTTGCTTTTCACTAACCCGTTGGCATACGGCTCCTCCTGTTGATATATCTATCTCTCCGGACAAGATAAAACCTAGCGTGGGTCTTTCCACTTCTTCCCGCACTAAGTACTTACCAGCCTTCACCTCTATGGCTTCCAATATGGCTTGCTCATTAGGAATATAGTTTTCGCAAGCGAAATGTTCTTTCGCATATTTCAAATCATTGGATACATTTTGTTTCTCTTTCATATGTTTTACCAATTTAAACTATTAAAATTCTCACAAAAAAAGATAGAGTAGGAAGCGTTGTCCCATCTTTAGTATAGAATTTAAAGCATTTAAGTATCTGAATATTGGCAGCATTTTAAGCTGTTTTATTAAGATTCTCCCTCTTTGTAAGAGGAAGAATTTTTAAGGATGCTTTTGCATATAGCTGGAAGGCAATTATTGGCAATTATGGAATATAGTCTAAGCAAGAATCCCGTATCTGATTTGTATAAAAAGGCAGACAGTTACTGCTTGAATACGGAAGGTGTCACGGAAGGAGCTGAAAAGGTGTCCGGAAAAGAGAAGTTTACGCAGGCACGTCGGGAGGCCGCATTACATAAATACGAAGAAGCGGTTGCTCTGTATGCTACTACCGATATGCCGGTACGCCTGATAGCGAAAGAGTGTCATGTGCCGGAAGGAGGTTTACAGGTTCATTTGCGTCGTTGGCATCGTCCGCTGATGTTGGCGAGGTATGGGGTCACTCTTGAGGGGGAAAAAGCCGAGGAAGTGAAGCTGGGTTCGAAGAGAGGGCAGCGTCATTCTACCCGAGAGAAATACCGGAAGGCGATCGAGGCGTGCGGGAACATTGATTATATCCGGTTCAGCGTTTCCGCGATAGCCAGAGAGTTCGGCCTTGGCGAAGCTGGATTGGGCAACCAGTTGAGGCTGTATTATCCCGAAGTGTTGGAGTGGCGGGAGCGGACGAAAATACGGTTTGGCATTGCGGACAATTGTCAACGTGGTGCGAGAAAGGAATTTGTCGAGCATTACGCTTCGGCCGTAAAGATGTATCGGATGAGCAACAAGACAATACCGGAGGTAGCTGAGGAATGCAACGTCTCACCGGGCGGTTTAAGCCAGCACCTGCGCTTTTATCATCGTCGATTGCTTGTGAAAAAGGAGGCCGAGAGGGAACAGGCGAAGAAGCGGAGAAAGAAGGGGGTGATGTCCGGTAATGGGCGTATCCGCGGTCCACTTCCCAGAACGGTAGAGAAGTACAGCGAAGCCCTTAAACTATACCGTGATACGGATCTGTACGTAAAAGAGATCGTTCGCCGTACAGGGGGGCGCTTTCCGGGTTCCGTTCTTATCTCCGGGAATGGCATCGGGATTTGATGCTCGAACGCAGGGGCGGAGAGTGTAACGGTGACGAGGATTGGATAGACCTGGACCGAAGGAAACGTTACAGCAAAGCGGTTGCCAACAAATATGCCGGAGCCATCGCCAAGTTGAAAGCCGGAGGACATACCATCGCTTCCGTCGCTTCGGAGTACGGGTTTAATCCGGAAGTGTTCCGCAACTACTTGCATAAGCACGAGCTGGTACTGATCAAAGAACTTGGCATGACGCTCAATCGTTACGGGAGACGGGTCTCCCATAAGAGTGAGGAGAAATATGGCGAGGCGATCCGATTATACGAGACATCGGACGAGAGCCTGAAGTCGATAGCCGAACGGCTGGGACTGGTGTATGTCAGCTTGGGAAATTACGTGCGCCGGAACTATCCTGAACTGATCGCCCTGCATAATGAACGAATGGCGGATAAGAAAACAAATGATAAAAGATGAGATACAAGGTTTTACTATTTTTTCTATTGGCTTTGGGGCTTGCGCAAACAGCCAAGTCGCAAGACGTGGCATTGAAGACCAATACCTTGATGTGGGCAACCACTACGCCGAATCTAGGGTTGGAAGTAGCTCTTAACCCGAAATATACACTGGAACTGTCAGGCGCCTATAATCCTTGGACATTCAAGGACGACAAGAAGATGCGCTTCTGGCTCGTACAGCCGGAGCTGAAATATTGGCTCTGCGAGAAGTTTGAAGGGCATTTCATTGGTGTGCACCTGCATGGAGCGCAATATTTCGGAGGCTTCAAGAAGAAGAGATACGATGGCTATCTTGCCGGGGGCGGCTTCACCTACGGATATAACTGGATACTCTCGCCACATTGGAACCTGGAAGCTGCAATAGGTATCGGTTACGCCCGTCTGTGGTATGAGGAGAGCCCCCGCGTCCATTGCGAGAAATGCGGTGAAGACAAGCATAAGAACTATTTCGGGCCTACCAAGGCTGCTATTTCATTGGTATATATTTTTTAAAACGGGATGAAGTTTACTACATATAACATATTGTTCGGTCTTTTTTCTTTCGGGTTGCTGTGCGGCTGTTCATCGGTTCGGACAGCAGGCATATCGGTTTCTCCGGAAAAAGAGGTGGTGACTCCGGATCATTCGGGCAATGGAACGGTGAAAGTGAAATTTCATGTCCCGACGGATTACCTGTCTAAACGGGGTCGTTTGCTAATTACTCCTCGTTTGGTGGCTTCGGATGGCGAAGTAATGGATATGTACGAACCTGTCGCTGTCGATGCTCCGATTTATAGCAAGAAATTGTATCGGAAGCAGGTATTGGAAGGATACGTGGATTCTGTTCCCGGACAGACCGTTCGGGCTGACCGTTGGTCGAAACAAATGGAAATTCCCTATGAAACTCAGATTGCTGTCCCCGAAGACTTGAAAGATGCTTATATCGATGCCTTGGTTTCCGTAGACGGATGTACCTCGTGCGGAAATGTGGATACCTTGTTTGTTGCAAAGTTTCGGAAGCCGGAACCGGTAGATACCTTCTCGCTCCGTTGGATCCAACCGCGGTTTACGAAGCGTCCGAAAGTGATGGATGGAAAAGGTGTTGCCGCCTTGCAGTTCGTCATCAACCGTTCGGATATAGACCCGTCGCTGGGCAACAACCGCGTGGAGCTGGAGAAGATGGAGAAGACATTGCGCCCGATTCTGGAAGATTCGTTGGCGAGCATACAATCGATCCATATTGTCGGGATGGCATCAGCTGATGGTTCGCTTTCGTTCAATACCAATCTGGCCTATCAACGTGCGGTGGCAGCCGGTCGGTGGTTGCAAAGCCGGATGGAGATAGCCCCGGAAGTGAGGGAAAAGATCTTTGCCGATGTCCGTCCCGAAGGTTGGGAACCGGTGTTGGAAGCCATGCGTCAAGCGGGAGATCCGGATGCGGCTGCTGTGGAATCTGTCTTGAAACGTTATCCTTCTGATGGTAACAATGACGATGTGCAGGAACGGGAAATTCGTCGTTTCTCGTGTTGGAAACGCATCTGCTCCAACTATCTGCAAGGCGACCGAAAGGTGGAATACCGCTACAACTATACGCTGAAGAGTTTCACCACGGACGAGGAGCTGTTGCAGATGTACGCCGTCCGCCCCGACGCGTTCAGCGAAGAAGAGTTCTTCCACGTGGCGGAACTGATGCCATCGTTGGCGGAGAAGATAGCAGTATACCGCAAGTTGCTCGCCTACTATCCGGCTTCGGAGATTGGGAAAAACAACCTGGCAGTGCTGGAACATGAGTTGTCGGTGAAAGGCAATAAGAAAGGAGGCGCAAGATGAGAGCATTAAACCATATCGACCGTATAATTCTTCTGGGAGGAATGGCGATGACGCTTCTGACCGGATGTATCCGCGATGAACTGGAGCCTTGTCCGCCTTTGCAAATACAATTGGAAGTGGAGGACAAGAATTATATAAACGTCAAGGCAGCCAGCCGTTTGGGATTGGAGGAAATCAAGAGCGAGGAGTTACCCTTTGCGGATTATGTCTCGTCCTTGCAATATCGCTTGACGGATGCCGAAACGGGCGAGGTGATTGCCTGGCAACCGCTGAAAACTGTGGAGGGTGAAGGCAAGACGGTGACGGTTTCTGTACCGGAAGATATTCCTTTCGGCCGTTATGTGCTGACGGCTTGGGGAAACCTTTCGGAGAATGGCAGTGAATCGGTGGGTGATGACTTCAACGTATTGGCATTGCACCCCGATAACCAACAGGGACAGGATGTCTATCTCGTGAGCGACACGTTGGATTACAATGAATCTGATTATACCTACACACTCGGTATGAAGCGTGTGAAAGGCAAATTGATTGTTTCGGTTGAGGACATGCCGGTGGCATTCCGTTATTCGGAGAAGGAGATTTCTGCTATTTCGAGGCAGGTAGACAACCGGTTCGCGTATACGGATTCACTCTCGTTCCGGATTCCGACCGTATGGCCGCAGTCGGGAGAGATCGTGACGAAAACCTTGTTGGCTCCTTCTACCGGACAGGCGGAATCGCTCTTTAAGGTGCGTTTCTACGTGGGTGACAATGCGGAGCAGGACAACTGGATCGCACCGGAGGATATCAGCATTACGATAGAGCGGAACAAATTGACGGTGTTGCGTTACATCTATGATCCGTGTTGCTGCACATTCAAGATTTACGTGCTGGTGAACGATAATTGGGAACTGTTGCACTCTATGGAGATTGACTAGATATAGTTTTTATAATAATATATTGTTTAACTAAACTAAATTTCAAAGAGATGAAAAAGAATTATTTCTTAGGAGCTGCGGCGGCTTTCGGGCTGCTGGCATTTAGTTCATGTAGCAATGATGACGACCCTGTTTTGGGACAAGGAGAAGTTGCTAACGGTGAACAGGTGATTGTTTTGGATATGCAGGACACTGACGTGCTGAGCACAAAGTCTCGTCCTTTGTATTCTACTAGCAACAAGGGGGCGGAAGAGGTAACTGATGTGAAATTGTTGTTCTTCCATGTGCAACAAGATGGCACTCAGAAGTTGATTCACGAGGTAAACATTCCAAATTGGGATCAAATCTCAAAAGAATACAACTATGGTCAGAAATATTCTATCCGCCTGAAGGGTGAAGACAGATTGAAGATTGATGGTGAAGATGCAACGAAAAAGGAAGGCTTTATCACAATCGTAGCCGTTGGTCAGAATGAAAAAGCTGCTGCTCCGGCTCCGTTCAAGTGGAATACAACAAATCCTGTTTCATTGCCTGGTTGGACAATTAATGGACAGGTTGTTGACGAAGCAGACCGAATTTGGACTTCAGCTGCAGAACCAGGTAAAGGATTTGCCGCTTTGTTCACAAATCCTGTAGGCAAAGATTCCCATGCACAAGTTAGTGAAATCTTCTCCGGTACATCTGAAAAGACTCCGGTTAAGCTGGACGGTGGTTTCGAAGCTACAGTTCTGTTGAAACGTCAGGTTGCCGGTGTATTGGGATATTTCAATAATATTCCGGCTACGGTTAAAAATGCAGACGGTGGAGATATGGCTATCAAATACGTTCGTTTGATTGCTTCTCAGAGAAACACTCAGTTGGACTTGACCACTCAATTGGGCTTGCAGACAGATGATGCTACTGAAATAGAAAATGAAGATTCAGAAAGAGTAGTAAATGGTTTTTCAACAAATGCTGCAACTAAGGATGCAAAATATAACGGAACACTGAGTGCTGATGATGCTTATACTGTTTATACCATTGATTTGACAAAATGGTTTACCGGTTGGGAAAACGATGCTTGGAATGATAATTCAAAAACAGAAGATGGTTTGCTGAAACCTGAAAAGTGGGTGAATGCTTTGGATGTAGCCAACAAGATGCCTGTTGTTGCTCAAGGTGCTGTTTTGGCAGGTGAATTTGTAATTCCTTTCGATGGAATTAATGCAAGTAACACTTTTGAATTGCAGTTGTTGACTAAAGATTTAATTGTTGCTAAAGCTTGGGACGTTAAATTGGATCCGAATTCACAAGATGACAAATATGGAGACGGTGAATTGGTTTACAACATCTATCGTAACCACCTATACCAGGTAGGTCAGCGTGGTGATGGTGATACTCCTGAAAAACCGGGTACAGACCCTGATAAACCACAGCCATTGAACAAAGACCAGGACTTGGTAATCAAGATCAACGACAACTGGGAATTCATCCACGACATGGAAATCGAATAATCCTTTTGTCGGATAACGATAACTTTAATACAAGAGCTGTGCCCGGGATGTACGGCTCTTGTATTCCCTTTCATAGGCATGGAAAAAATTTTTCCATCGAGAAGAAACTGCGTGGAAATCCCGAAAGCAGTGTATCAAGAACTAATCAAACGAAAGAAAAGTTTCATATATTATGAGATACGTGAGCATATTAATCCTGATATTACTGGCAAGCCTTTCGGCCGCTTGCTCGGACGACGAGGGCGGTAATCCTGGAGGACTCCCGGACAAAGGCATTGTGGTTGAGCTTTCGACAGGGCAATTGGACACCAAGGCGCATCTCTACAGCCAGGCGAGCCTGCATCACGTGAACCGCGTATATGCCGTTCTTTACCATTGTCCCGAAAATGGGGGTGACACAATTGTCGTTGCTTCGCAGTTATTGATGAAAGATTCCGCCCCTTGGAATCCGTCGGACGACAAACACGACAACTACAGACTGGGACAACCGCAAACCGAAACTTTCGAACTGAAATTGCCGCAGGAGGATATATTCAAAGTCCCCGGACGGTTTATGATCGTATGCGTCGGTCTGGACGAGACTTCGGGCGATACGTATGGCTTGACGTATGAGAACACCCCGGCGTTTATAAAGCGAGGCTCCAACCTCTCGGAAGCAAAGGCTGTCCTTGCCAAAGAAGCACAAGCTGGACCTGCACCTTATGAAAAAGACCCGTCGGCAAATCCTGACACTGAACCAAAACAAGACAAAGACTTAATCGCCTACGGCCAGCCGGACATTGCCCACTCGGAGCTGTTCGCCGGTTGGCAGGCGTTCGACTTTATGCCCGACGATTTGAATATTGTACAGGTGGAACTGCGCCGCCGCGTGGCCGGTGTGCTTTGCTACCTTTCGGATATTCCTTATAAACTGAACATTGGCGAAACACCTTATCGTGTGACCGAGGTTCGCTTGAACCTTTTCGGCAAGCAAAACTCACAAATAGGCTTGCTGCGCAAAGTGGACGACATGGGCAAACCCACCCTTGATGATTTCGGCACTGCGGTTGCCGGGAAAGTGGTATGCCAAACCTTTTGCCAATTCGATTTGATGGGATTCAAGCCGCAAAATACTACATCAGAAAATAATGACATGCTGTATGCGATACCGACTTCGCACCTCGAAGGGCGGAAGCAATTACCGAATACAATCCTGATGGGTGCTTATGTGCTGCCTATTCAGAACGCTACACAGACCCCTACGCTGGAGTTGGAATTATGGGGATGTGAATATGAAGATTCGGAGGATAATGATATCAAACCGGGAAGTGAGCTGATAAAGATAAAATCCTTCCCGGCCATCTACGAGGGACAGAAAAATCCTGAAGTATATGACCTGCACCCGAATATGATTTACCATATTGGGCATAAGCTGGATAATGGCAATACGGAAGGCGATTATCCGGAAAGCCTGGCAGGAACGAAGGTGAAAGTGGAGGCGGCTGCGTGGGATACGGTTTCTATTCCGGTGGAATTCCCCGATGTGCCAATAGTCCCGTTGATGTCGTTACGTGACAATGAAGGCAACAAGTATAAAACCGAACCGGAAGAAGGTGGGGACGACTATTATATCTTCGATTGCATAGGCTCGACCGATAATCTCAAGCTGGAAATCAGCTCTTCGATATTGTATAAGGACTGGAAGCTGACGGTGCTGGGAGAAGGAATAGAGTTTTGGGACAATGTAAACAGTAAATATGTTACGGAATTATCCGGAAACGGCGCACAAGATATTTACATCCGGATGGCAGATTATGCAAGTGTGCAGGATTGGCAAGACGGTAAAGAAACGCGGACGTTTCAAATTAAACTGGAAGCCTTGGACAATGAAAGCAAACCGGTAGCTGATGCGACCAGCACGTTTACGCTGGAGCAATATAATGCGTTGATTGTGGATATGAATGGTAGCAAAGGTGATGGATATCGTGGTTTCAGCCATTTCAATTATGGGGCTAAGAGGAATATGGTTACCGGAAAGCTTGAATCTGAAGGAGAAAAAATACAATGGGGGTATTTCAGATCTTTAAATGTTACTCCAGATTGGGCAAATGGTTATTCTAATTATTATAAATTTATAACTGATACTTGGATAGATAAATTCTATGGCTCTGCCATACAGGTTTGTGCATTGGGAAAATATGGAAAAGAGCTTCAAATAGATTATGATAATGCAACATCAGAAGATCCTTTTTGGTATTTGCCGGCTTGTGATGAATTAGAATGGTTCTTAAATCAATATAAGAATAAAGAAGTAAATATAAAACGAGACCAATTTTATTGGACTTGTAATCAGGCGGGATTTTGGCTGGATGCTTTTGTGCATAAGTTAACACAGTCTGGCGAATTTGTATGGGATAAACATAGAAAAGACAATTGGTATTACGCCCGCCAAGCCTGTCACGCACAATAAAACTAAATGGATTATGAAACGATATACCTGGATATGGATAATGTTGGTTGCCTTGTTGTCCGGATGCGAGGACGATTTCGAACAAGGCGGTTTGAACCCCGGTGAAGGAGTGACGGAAGGAATGATAACATTCCACATTTCCACCGAGGAAGCACCGGTCATTGCCACCCGTGCAGGGGAAACCGAACAGCAGCAGGAGTCATTGGAGAATGTCTTTGTCATAGTGTTTGACAAGGAGGGAAAACCTGTGAACAAAGCCTTCCAGCAATTGACGGTAGATAACCATTCCGTCAACATTTACCTGACTGTCGTTCCGGACCAAACCATTTATGCCATCTGCAATCTGCCGGAAGGCGTGGCGGATGATATAAATGAAGTCACCTCTTTGGCTGAGTTGGAGCAGAAATATACCGAAATCCAAAGCCCGGAAGGGGCATATAGCGGCAAACATATCATGAGCGGTTCCGTTCCTTTGGAGTTGACAGGTACAGGGCAGTTGAAAAAAGAATATACCGTCCCGGTGAAGCGACTGACGGCACAGGTCAATTTCAGCATCGTTTTCGCCCCGACAAATGTAACCGATAAGTTTGCCGTCGGGGAAATATTCCTCCACAACATACCTATGGGAAGCATGCTGCTGGATGGCGGAGGCTCGGTAACTGAAGAGGGTAGCTGGGGATACCATCACGCCGATGATGCCTTGCTCGATTCGCTGGATATCTGCCAGTGGGATTATTCGTATGTCCTTGCCGAAGACAAAAGCAATCGCTCCAAACAATTCTTCAAAGGCAAGAAAAGGCTGGACTTCGAAATAGTGAAAGGACCGGTCGGGACGCAGGATTCTTATTCCGCCTCGTTCCAAATGTTCGAGAACAGACAGGGACGGGTGTATGACAATGAGGAGAACTGGGAGAACCTGAAAGGATTGATCGGGCTTGAACCGGAAAAAGCCCAAAAGCTCGGTTACGAAGATATGTATCGTTTCTACCAGCAAATCAACAAGCGGGGATTGGCGGGGACGGCAAAGAGCCAGGCTGATAAGAACAAGATATTCAAAAGAAATGAAGGTGTCAATAGTGATAAATATAAAATCAATACTACCGAACAAGGTTTCGAGTATGCCACCTATCTCACCATCCGCGGCGTATATACCAAGCAGAATATTATGGGAGGCGAGGATCCGATAGATGTGACTTACCACGTCTATCTCGGTTCGGACAACTACAAGGACTTCAACGTTTGCCGTAACCATGTCTATAACTATCAGATCCGAATCTTTGACGAAGTGACCACCGACACCCGTGTTGATGCCAAGCCGATAGGCGGATTGACCATCTACGGCAACTTCGACGATGTGCTGGATGCCCATCCCAACGTGACGCAGGTGCTCGTCTACTCGCCCAGCAAATGGACGGTGCAAGTGGCCGACCCGGATGCTACTCCCTGGCTGGAAGTTTCCGCCTCACCGATGTACAAGCCCCGCAAGGTGGGAGCAAATCCAAGCCCGGACAGGGCTGCTTTCCGCTTGGAGGGTGATGCCGGATTGCATTATTTCTATATCCATACGGATGAATATATACCGAAGCTCAGTAGTCCGCTTGATAACTGGGATGAGGATATAAATACGCCTCGTATCGGAAAACTCCTTTTCTCCAACCAGGCTGGGAAAGGAGAGGTAAAGGAAGTCAAGCAATATGCGGCGCAGATGGTGATCCGCAAGCGTTTTGCCGTTGACAAAGCGGATGAAGTGACAGATACTTTCTATGTGGAACGCATCTTGGAGAAGAAGAACATGCAATGGGGATTCCAGCATTATGATAGTCCTAAGATGCGAGAAATGCTTGATAGCGATTTGTATTCAAAAGAGAATGGACTGAGTAATACCCGTGGGTTGTATGATATAGCTTTGAACGGCGACAAATGGGGAGTTGAACCTGCCTATCCGCAGGAAACTTATCCGGACGGCATACCGGCCAACATTGCCTTGGGCTATGCCTTGGCAAAGAACCGCGACCGCAACGGGAACGGGAAGATCGACTACAACGAGATTATGTGGTATCTCCCGGCATATACCGAAGTGCAGGCGATAGTAGGGCATATCAGCGGAACCGATATTCTTCCTCCGATTTATTATGATGAAAAGTTGTATGAGAAAACTGTTTCTGTAGATTGGCAATCGGAGCCTTGCACCTTTCATTCCTCTACTCCATCAGCTGGAGATCCTGCCGGAGTTACGCCGGGTTTCTGTTGGACAGTGCAATATTCGCCTAATCCGAAGAAGAACGGAAAGATGAAGGTGGAGATGCGCTCGCGATTCTACAACGTGATTTGTGCCCGCCGTTACAATGGCTGGCAAGGACCTGATACAGGAGGAGCCGATGGTAATATCGATATAGACGATGGCTGGAACGAAGACGAGGAAGAAATCATGGGCAAACATTAACAAGAAAGAGTTATGGACAAAAGAATACGACAATATATAGGAATAGGCTTGCTGGCAGCTTGCCTGGCCGGTTGCTCGGATAATGTTCCGCAGGAAGAAGGACAAACGGAAACGGCTGTTTCGTTCCGTATGGCAACACGTGCAGCGGAAAACTCGCCCGAAGAGGAAATCACCGACCGGCAGTTCACGCGGCTTTACGTGGCGGAGCGCAAGCCGGAAAGCGACAAGAAGTTGTATTGCGACAAATATTACGACCTTGACGGACAGACCTATCACCTGGAGAATTTGCAGGGGATTTGGTATAAGTTCGCTTTCGTGTGTGTGCCGGATGTGGATGACAAGACGGGAAGCGGAATGTTCCCGGGCGAAACCGAGTTTGGGATGGATAAGGATTTATACGGGTTCAAGATAAACTATGCTCCGGTGTTGGACTATCAAGCCGGCTTGAATGAAGCAAGCAAGGCGGACTTGTCTATCTACCGTAAAGTAATCGACCGCTGGATTGATGCCGACATGCCGACCGAGGAAGATGTGGTGATGAACCGCATCACCGGCAGGTTGGTCTTGAATATGGGCAAGCCGGCCGACCAGTTCGATACGAAAACGAAAGGTGCAGTGACGAAGATTACGGTCAGCATGGAAACTCCCACGGATTGCTATATCCGCGATGAATCGCGTGATTCGGTGATTGTGGAGAGTAAGGGTACAAAATCTTTTACTTGGACTGTTGCAGCCGACAAGCTATTGGAAGAACAGGTTTTACCGATAGACTTGCTTCCGGGGGAATTGGAAAATGCCAAGGTAACAGTCTCTTTCGAGAATGGTGATTCAGAAGAATACACCTTGCAAGGACGTACCGAAGATGAATCGGAGATGGACAATATCGTAATCAAGAAGAATACACGGACGATTGTATTGTTTAACGGATTAGGAAAAGGAGAGTTCGAAGTGCGTTATGCCGGCTTTGCCGATGGAAACGATGCGTGGGTCGATGTAGACGATGATGAATGGGACGGATTATGAACAATCAATAGGACAAGGATATGAAAAAGATTATAGGATTGTTGTCAGGCTTCATGCTTTGTGCCGGATGCGAAAAGGAAATGCCGGAACAGCCAGAGCCGAAGCTGCCGGAAGGGACTTTCGTGGTGGATTACACGGCAGAGGCAGGTGTGTCTACTCGTGCCTTGCATGAGAACCAACCGAAAGGACTGCGTATAAACTCGCTTACCTACCTATTATATAATGAAGAGGGAACGCTGGAGAAGAGGAGGGAAATCCCGGGACTGGAAGGTGATGACGAAATCTGGCCGCTGACGCGCGAAAACATGAGCTGGGATCAACGTGAGGCATTGAAAGACACCTTGCGGCAGGGAGAAACCTATCATGCCGTTTTTGTCGCCAATGTGGATTCGGTTATTTGCGGTTGGAAAGATGCGAATGGTGTGTCTTGGTCTCCTTTGCAAGATACCGAAACCTATGAATCGGTCTGTTTGCAGTTGCCTTATCAGCCGTTCAACGACCGGAACATGTTCTATCTCTTCACGAAAGACATCCTCTCGACCGACCAGGATGCCGACCGTGAGCATCCGTATAATTGCTCTGTGTTGTTGCAACGTGCCGTGACTCGTGCCGACTTTATGTTCGAGCAGCTACCTCTGTGGAAAGAAGAAGAACAGCAACCGGATGGAGGCGGCACGGAAAATCCCGAAGGAGGAACTGACGGAACAGAAGAAGGCGGCGGCGCAGAAGAAACACCGGTGCTTCCACTGGCTGAAACAACTTATCCTGCAACCTGCACATTGCCGAAAGATATCAAGGAGTATTTCATATCTGATTTCTATCAGTTTGTCCTTAACAGATATGATGATGTGTTAAGCCAACCGGTGGTTGACGAGACGGTTGAGTTTTTGAATGCGGTGGAGTTATATTTTGCAGGACAGATTGTGATTCCTGATTTCAACGTTGATTTAAAAGCTAAATACACGAAATTTAATCAGCGTTTAAATGACATTGAAAAAGAAATTGAAGGCAATGGCAAACCAACCTTCTTGGACAAGATTAATTCAGATGTGCCTGAAGGAAGCAATTTGTCGAACTTCCAAACCCATATGCTCAATACGCTGTTGAATGAGCTTAGCGTTAATGCAGTTATTCGTAAATTGTTTGATGAATCAGCCCAAAGGAAAAAAGGAAAATTTGCTTCAATTGCCTATGACGGGCAATTCGGAGTGGATAAATATTATCTGTCCGAAAAGGCTCCGGAAGCAACTTTGGATGAAAGCCTGCGTATAGAAGCAGATACAACCATGTATCGGGATGGAGTTTCTTATCTCGGCTTCAATTGGGTGGGATTGGCAGAGTCTGGAAAGAACCAAGTAGGCAAAGTCAGTTGGTATGAATCAGCAACAGCTACTACTGCATTCGAGGTGCTGGAACCTTCGTTCACTCTCCACATCGGACAAGGCGAGAACGAGAAGCTCACCGTTCTCTATCGCCCGATTGATGAGCTGAGTCTGAAAGATGACTGGAAAAATACTAAGAGAACGCAAATCTTCTGCAATTTGGAAGAGGCCTTGCCTTTTAATATTGGGGAAACAGATCCGGATGGCCAACTGGTGGAAAATGACAAAGAACTGGTAGAAGAGATTAAGAAGCTCTTGAATGAAAACAAGATTAATGGCTATACCGGTCCGTTGGACAAAATGCCATTGACAATTACATATCCTGATATATCCAACAGTGAGGAAGTGCTGGATATAAAGAATGCATGGGAAGTTAAGTAAACGAAAAAGAAAACTTATGAGTGCGATGAGTCGATATATAAAAAGATGTGCATTTCTGCTATTCCTGTTGCTGTCGTTTGTGCAGGTGCAGGGACAAACAGGCAAGCAACCGGTTGAAGTGCCAAAGCGTAAGGCGTTGGTAGGTCCTTATTGCATGGCAAATGGAGTCTCGACGGTAGTCAGTGCTGCAACAAATTATGATCATTTGGAGTATATTACTGATTCGGACTTGAACAACTATGCGTCAATAACCGGTATTCAAGTGGGTGTGATTTTTAAACCGATTCTGAGTGTGAAAGACACGAAGAACGCATACAAAGGAGGGACAACAGCCGGTTTCAGTCTGGTTTCGACCGAGGGCGGCGGGCTTTTGTCATTAGATGTGATTAAACTGTTTCATATAAAGACTTATTTGAATGGAAAAGAACAGGAAGATATACCCGTAAAAGAAGCCAGTTCCGGAGGAGTCGGTTTGAATTTGATTAAGATTCCAGGCTCGGATGCCGTTTCGGTGGATGTATGCGTGAAAACAACAATGGACTTTGATGAGATATATTTGATGCAAGGCGGTGTGCAGGTGGAAGCAATAAATCAGTTAAGCATCCGGTATGCGTTTGTGGGAGATGCGAAAGAAGTGCTGTTGACTTATAAAGGACTTGAAGATTATAGTAAAGAAATAGGCACGGATGTTAAAATTGATTATGGCAAGTGTCATGGTATGCCTTGGCCTGTGAAAGATAAACCTGTTAGAGAAGACACGTTTCATGATAAGCTGTTTGATGCAGATACAACCAATTATTTGGGAACAGGAGGAATTGCTATCGGAGAGTGGTTTCATGCGCAGATTGGTACAAATTACGAATTCCCAGCCGGAACGGAAGTAGGATTCAAGTATTTTAAAGAAGGACTTTTGGATTTGACGCTCGGAAGTTTTGTGACTATTAAATTATATGATGAGCACAACAATGTTGTCCAAACGGAGAATATATCAGTTGGAATATTGGAATTAGGAGTTGTAAATGCTGGAGAAACCATCACTTCTATAACATCCAAAGTTCCTTTTTATTCTGCCCGGTTGACTGTAGGAGCCGGTGCGTTGAGTGTGAATTTGGGAGGAACCGGTATCTATTACGGTTTTATCCGCGAAAAGCCGGAGGTATATCATTATTGCCCGATAGAACCTAGTATGAGCGCAACGATTTGCGAGAATGTGACTACATATGAGCTGAAAAGCAATCCTACGGTAAAAGTGGAGTGGGAATTAACTGGCTTTGAGCATTTAAATCAGGATAATCCACAATCGGTAGATGATGTGATGAAGGCAGTCCAAATAGGAGAATCGGTTAACGGTGTTGCCAAAGTAACCGGATTGACAGCCAACGGAACTTACACCTTCAAAGCAACAGCTACAGATTGCACGGCAGAAACGAAATGCTCGGAAACAATCACGTTGACGAAAGGGGTGGAAAGTGTAAATACCTCTTGCGGGCAGCCGGTTGTCAATAAAGATGGAGAAGAAGATAAATATGAACTTTCCACCAGCACTTATGGGGTGACCGGAGGATTGATAAGCATAAGTGATATAAAAGACAAAGCCAATATACTGGATGGCGACTACAATAATTACGCATCATACGTAAGCGGTTTGAGCGTGGCAAGCAACCTGGGAATTATCGGTATAAAGACAAAAGACGGGCAGCCGTTCGACTTAGGAATCGAAGGCGATAAGCGTGTCGGGTTTATTGTTGAGAATGCTTCCACCTTCTTGGATGCCGATGTTTTGCAGTTCTTGCGGATTCGTCTGTTCAGGAACGGTGAGGTGGTGTACGAAAGCGTAATTGATGAATCGAATGCCATAGGTGTTGGATTGATAGGCAGCGAGCAATTCCAAAAGGTGCGTTACAGTATAAAGGTTCCGTCCGGTGTGGAATTTGACGAGTATCAGTTGTGGACTTCCGGAGTGCTTAATTTGGGGTTGAATACCTTGCGTATTTATTATGCTTTTATGGAATCGGCCGATGTGAATTGTTCGGATCCGTTGAATTGCGCCTTGGTTGTATCTACTGAGGCTACGAATGCCTCTTTGTCTTTGCAAATACCGTTCCAAACAGCTTCCATTGCCGGAACATTGGTCAAAGGTGACCTTTTGCTGGATGGTGATATGAATACAGCATTGACCTATACACCGGCAGTCGGTATAGGAACAGGCATGGTCTTATGCGTGAAGTTGGGGCGTACGGTGGATAAGAGCCAACAATTAGGGATAGCCTTAGATAGCAAGACGTTTGTCCTTGGAGCCGGGGTGGGTTCCTGGATAACGGTTTCAACTTACTTGAATGGAGAAGCAACCGGTGAAGAGTTTTCGGATTGGAACACTGTTGGCTTGGATGTGATAGGTTATGGTGACAGGCGATATCTTATCTCGCAGCCAATGTTGCCTTATGACGAGGTGCGTATTACTTTTGCAGCCGTAGTAAGTGCATTGGAAGGATACAATTTATATGGCCTCTTCTTCCGCAGTGACATAGATGGCGATGGGCTGCCTGATTGTATGGATCCGGAAAGCTGTGCCGGTAGTTTGTCCAATTTACAAACCTCTCCGCATATTTGTGAAGGGGAAAAGGTGATGCTTTATGGGCAGGCGAAGTTTGAGGAAGAGAAGGAAAAGACTTATAAGGTATCTATCTTTAAGAAGGGTGAGGCAAACCCTGTGGTATCTAAGTCGGATGTTGTTATCCAAAAAGGAAACTTTCAAAAAGAAATATGGCCGGAAGCTAAGGCGGGAGAGTATGAGTTGGTCATTTATGACAAGGATGAGGATGGTAATGATACAGTGTTGTCTCTATTATACTTCACCGTTCATCCGCTGGAGACTACCTGGTCGGGAAAGACAATCGGTACTGACTGGAATGCTTGGGATAACTGGACGGAAGGTTCGCCTTGGAACTGTACAAATGTGATTATTCCCGAGTCGGCAGCAGCCTATCCTGTTCTGGATGGTGAAGCATCGAACGGATGCAACTATATCCATTTCGAGCCGAACGCCGAGGTAAAGAACACACATTATCTGGATTACGAAAAGGCATGGGTAGACATCAAGCTACTTCCGAACCGGTATTATATGGTAGCGGCTCCGCTGAAGAGAATCTATTCGGGAGATTGGTTTATTTCCGGAGGAACAAAATTGCCCAAACATTTCACTCCGTTGACTGCGGAGGCCTATCCGGAAAATCGTGTGACACCTACAGTTTACCAACGAGTTTGGGATGCTGTTTATATGGACCAACTCATCAATTCAAGTAACCGCCCGTATATAAAACCGGGAGATAAGGTGGATATATCTAAGACCGGCTGGACAAAACCTTTCAATTGGCTGGCCACACCTTATGACAAGAATGATGTATTCGATTTCAATGCCTTGTCGGTATGGGTGCATCCGTTGAAGCCGTCTGAGGAGGGAGAAGGAGATAAAGATAAAGAGTATGTATTCCGTTTCCCAAAAGCGCACGATGAATATCATTACTACGATGAAAACGGAACTGTGCTGGGTCTGGGCGTGCAGATAAAGGACCGGAAGAATTCTGGCCGCTTTATTTACGAAAATGAAGACGGGAAAACGAAATTCCCTGTAGTCATGCGATTCAAGAACGATACCTACGATAACAAGACATTCCTGGTGGGCAATCCGTTTATGACGCATATCGATGTGAATAAATTCCTGGAAAAGAATGGGCATATAGCATCAGTGAAAGTATATGACGGGGAAAACGGAACAACCAATTCTTTGATTCATGACCTGGATGGAGGTGGAATCCTTACGGCAACACCGGCCGTAGGTGCAAACACGTTGGAAGCCATAGCCCCGATGCAATCGTTTTTTGTGACTTGTGCAGGCGATGCTTTGGTGGAGTTCTGCGAAGTTACTTTCACCGAAGACATGTTGGTGACAAAGCCGGAAATGAAAAAGGGAAGAAACCGGGTTGAAGGAAACGGAAACGTTCGCCTGGAAGGTCGGTCTATGAGCCTGGCGGCATCGGCAGATAGTTGCCGTTCCGGAGCCTTGGTTTATTTCTCCGCAAAGGCAAACGACCATTATCGCGAAAGCGAGGATGCGGAAATCCTGCTGGAAAACGAAATGAATCCGGCAATCGCCTTGTTTACCATAGCCGATCAACATGCGCTGGATATCCAGCAACGGGCGAATGGTGGGGAGATACCTCTCGGCATGTATATGGACAAGCCGGCAGACGTGACATTGTCGGTAACGGTTCCGGAAGAATTCTCCGGATGGAGCTTGAAAGATTTGGACAACGGGAAAGCCTATCCTTTGCTTGCCGGCAAGGAAAACAAGATTGAACTTGGACGGTTGACGACAAACGTGGGGCGTTTCTGCCTGAAAGGAGAATCCACACCGACAAGCAACGGACATATCGTGGCTACACAGCCGGAAGTTTTCTGCTATCGGGAAGAGGGCGGAGGCTCTGTGGTTGTGCGTTCGGCGCATGAACCTATGGTCCGTTGCGAAGTATTTGCAATCGATGGAAGACGGACGGGATTGATGCAAGCGGAATCTACCGAATACCGTTTGCCTCTTGCGAAAGGGATTCATGTCGTTAAGGTTTATTTCCGTGATGGGATAAGCGCGGTGGTGAAAGTGTTATAAACAAATAAATATTAAGGATATGATGAAACATACATTATATATTATAGGCGGTCTGTTGTTTATGGCTTTGTTTGCCGCAAGCTGCGATTCGGACGAACAGCCCGGCATGGAAGACAAGGTGGTTGTTGAAGTGCCGGTGGAGTTTAATCTTACTTCCGGTGGCAGCGAACAGGCAACCCGTGCGGAACAGGAGAAACCGGACAAGCCGAATAATCGTCCGATTCACGTGGATAAAGTGGATGTATATGTATACCAACGCTCTGCCGATGCAACATACGAAACGGAAACCGAGGGCTTTGTCCGGACCGATAAGCTTACATTTCCTGCCATTGAAACCGGAACAACCGGAGAAGGGCAGCCACGTTATACGGCTACCGGAAAAGTCCCCTTGGATAGTGACTATGAATACAGGATGACGGCTGTGGCATATTCCGCAGGGCAGGGCGAAGATGTATTGTTTGAGTTGAACAAGTCTTTTTTTGACCATGCGGAGATTTCTTTGAAGGATGATAAGAATGATTATAAAACTCCGGAGTTGTTCTTTGGCAATGTTGTTTATAATTGGACGGACACCGTTTTCCGTTATGATGGCAAGAACGAGAACCAAAAGAAATTGACGGGTTGGTTGTATCGAGGTGTTGCAGGGGTGGAACTGAACCTGAGCGATGTAGACGGAAAAGTCAAACGGATAGATTTGCTTGCCGATTCCATCAACACCCGTGTGAAAGCTCGGGTTTACGATGATTTCCGTTCGGCTTATGGTATGAAAAAAAACGGAACTTTTGAGCATTACGTAATAGGTTCTTGGACGAGAGACAAAGATAATGCGACGGAACAAGGTGAAATACGAATAGTTGGTTCCAATCTTCTTCCGGTATGTACTTCCCTTAGCCTGCGCATAACTTTGGATGACGACAAAATGGTTGTTTGCCGTTTGCAAGTGAGAGAAGAGAAAAAAGAAGAGAATGGGGGCACCGATGAAAACGGAGGCACTGAAGGCGAATCCGGTGGTCTCCGCTCAATCCCCGGTGATGGCGGGAACGGGACCGGCATTATCCCGGGCGGTGAAGAAACACCGGTTGAGCCCGAAGAACCGGACCCGGACAAAAACAATCCGTATAAAATATGTTTTAAACGGAACAACTATTATATTTTAAACGGAGATTACGAAGCATTGACAACCATGAACTACGTGCTTCAAGTTACAGTCAATCCAAATTGGGACGGCGATATTTATTTGCCATTGGACAAGAGCGATGATAGTAATTGATTATATTTCCTAGCGAAAAAATTGAGAGGCTTTAAGAGAAAAAGAATGACCCTACATATGATCTGAACTTTTATGTACACGTAAAATCAGGTCATAAGTAAATTCTCTATCAAAAGATAGAGAATTTACGAGGCAACGACCAACTTGGAAAAGTAGACATTGCCTTTATTTTTTATGACGAATGATCTTGTGAACATTAAAAACTGATAAAATTCATTTGCGTACTTAAGAAAAATTAAAAATCTATTTATGGTAACAAGAAAGGTATCATTGCAGCATAAGGTTCTTTTAGGGTATATGGTATTGATCATGGCTGTTTGCGGTATGTTTTCCATCTTGTTATACGAACGGAGCCGTATGCGTGAGATAAAAACGGAAACATCGGAGATACGCAGGATACGCCATGACATCAGTACGGCGCATCGCTATATCACGGAGCTTGCCACCTATGGAGAGTCCGTCATTGTCTGGGAGGATACCGATTTTCGTGAGTATCGCAGAAAACGCTTGCAAACGGACAGCTTGTTACAAATATTGAAAGTGAGTTGTGGCACGTTCGTCCTGCCAAAGCAGATAGACTCCCTATGCCATTTATTGGAAGCTAAGGAGATACATCTGCTCCGCATTATGGAGACCATTACCAGACAGGGGGAAGCGGACAGCCTACTCGCAAATCGTCTGCCTATTGTTATCAGGGAAGCGGTTCGTACCCGGACAGTCACTCAAAAGAAAAAAGGGATTGCCGGTTGGTTCGGTGGGAAAAGGAGCGTACAGGTCTTCGAGCCATCGAAAGGACTGCAAGATTTGAATGACAAGCTGATCGCCATGCAAGAGGAACGTGAACGCTGGATAGACATTTATACCGACAGTCTGCGCATACAGAATAAGGCCTTGAACCGGAAGTTACAAATACTCATCACCCATCTTGACGGGCAAGCGCAGGCGGCGTTCATCAGTCGTGAGGAAAAAATCACGGAAGCCGGAGATTTTTCTTTCAAACTGTTTGTCTTGGTAATCGTCTCTGCTTCCTCCTTGCTATTCATCTCGTTCCTGATCATACGGCATGACATCAGGAAAGAAAGGGAAGGGCGGGCACAGCTCCAAAGGATAAACCGTGAGAACGAGGAACTGCTCGGTATGCGTAAACAGATCATCCTGACCATCTCGCACGATATACGAGGACCATTGGGTAATATCAACAACTGCGTGGAACTGGCCTCGGAAACCCGTGAAAAGAAAAAACGGGAAGGCTATCTGGAGAACATCCGCCATTCCTGCCGCCATATACTGAATCTGGTGAACAACCTGATGGATGTTTATAAGATCAATGAGACCAAGGATACCCGTAACGAGGTTCCTTTCCGTCTAAACAACTTGCTTGACAACATATCGAAGGAATATGCCCGCAAAGCGGGTGGCCGGGCCTTGCTGTTCGAGCACCGGCATAAGAATGTCGGTGATATTACAGTGAGAGGAGACGCAGACAAATTGGAACAAATATTGGACAATCTGCTGACAAACGCCATCAAGTTCACCCTGTCGGGTACGATCCGTTTCCATACCGAGTACATGGCGGGAAGATTATATGTGGAGGTCGGTGATACCGGTATCGGTATGGACGAGGAGACATTGGAACGTGTCTTCCGTCCGTTCGAGCGTGCGGCGCAGGAGATAAACTCGGAAGGTTTCGGTCTTGGGCTTTTTATCACGAAAGCTCTTGTAAAGGTACTGGACGGAAGCATTGAAGTAGAGAGCCGACCAGGTAAAGGTACAACATTCTGCCTGTCGTTTCCCCTTTCGGAAACGACAGAAGAACCGGAAACAGAGGAGCTTCCGGTACAATCTGCGACGATACTTCCCAAACATGTACTGGTGGTGGACGATGACAGCATCCTTCTGAAAATAACGGAAGACATGCTCGGGCGCAACGGGGTGGAATGCACGACCTGTCAAAATGCAAAAGAAGCCATTCTAGCACTCGACCGCTTGGATTATGATTTGGTATTGACAGATATACAGATGCCCGTGACCGATGGTTTCGGCTTGTTGAGATTACTGCGTAACTCGGATATCGGAAATTCCCGTACCGTTCCGGTCGCTGTCATGACGGCACGGGGGGACGGGGACTCGGGCGTGTATATGAAGTCCGGTTTTTGCGGTTGCATACATAAGCCTTTCTCTTCAAAAGGACTGCTGGCCTTTATCTCCTCCGTTACGGAGGGCAGAAGTGCAGGCATGTCTCCGTTCGACTATTCTCGCCTGATGGAAAGTACGGACGACCGTCGTCATATGTTCGGTCTTGTCGCAAAAGAGTCAGAAAAGGATCTTGCCGAACTGGAGGAGGCTTTAAGAGAAAACGATCGGGAAGCCATGCGGAGGATCGTACATCGGATGGCTCCGGTCTGGGAGTTGTTAGGGGCCAACGATGTACTGTTCGGTTATCGGAAGCTCCTGCATGACAAGACCTCGAGCGACGAGACGGTCAGAGAGTACACGATGAGAATTATGAAACAGATACGGTTACTGATAGACGAAGTAAATAATGAATTAAGAAAGAAAAATGACGGGGATGAAAAAGACTTTATTGATCGTGGAGGACAACCTGATTCTTTGCGATATTCTTGAGAGATGGCTACAGAAAGCCGGTTACAGGGTATTGACGGCCATAGATGAGCCTTCGGCACGCCGGAAAATCAAGGGGAATAACGTGGCGCTGGTACTGACAGATGTCCGCCTTCCCGAAGGGGATGGCATCAGCTTACTGGAATGGAGCATCTCCCAAGGATTACATATTCCTTTTGTGGTGATGACCGAACATGCCTCCATTGCAGATGCGGTGCGTGCCGTCAAATTGGGTGCGAAAGACTACTTGCCCAAGCCTGTCCACGAGGAGTTGCTGATGGAACTGTTACGGGGATTGATCGGTCTGCCAGTTTCCGTTCCCCCGAAGAAATCATTAATGAAAAGGCTTAGCGGGGCGATCCGGGAGACCGAACGGATAGCTTGTCGTGTGGCTCCTTTGAATTGTTCCGTCATGATCCTTGGACCGAACGGTAGCGGGAAAGAATCTGTCGCACAGCTGATCCAACAGCATAGCGGGCGTAAGGACAAGCCTTTTGTGGCGGTGAACTGTGGTTGTATCCGGGGGGAACTTGCCGCATCTGAGTTCTTCGGCCACGTGCAGGGGGCGTTTACCGATGCGAAAAAGGATACTGCCGGGTATTTTGAGACGGCCAAGGGCGGTACGCTCTTCCTTGACGAGATCGGAAACATGCCTCCAGAAATGCAGACACTGCTGCTCAGGGTATTGCAGGAAAGAGTGTATTGTCCAGTGGGCAGCCGCAAAGAACTTGAAGCCGATGTACGGATATTGTCGGCTACCAACGAGGATATGGAGCGTGCCATACAGGAGGGACGTTTCCGGGAGGATCTGTACTACCGTCTCGCCGAGTTTGAGATACGCCAGCCCTCTCTCTCCGAATGCCCGGAAGATATATTGCCACTGGCTGACTTCTTTCGTGAGCAACATTCAGAAGAGATACGCGTGGAGACCTCCGGTTTTACCGAACAAGCCAAAATCTCCATGCTTTCCCACTCATGGCCGGGCAATGTGCGTGAACTTGACAACCGGATAAGACGTGCTGTCCTGTTGGCGGTATCTCCATTGTTAACCCATAAAGATCTGAATCTTAATGCGACCATCTGTAGGACAGGCGAAAAATGTAAAAAAGGCTTGATGGAAGAAGCAGAAGAGAAAGAACTAATAAGGAAAATTCTGGAAGAATGTGGAGGTAAGATCAGTCGTGTGGCGAGAATGTTGGGGATGAGCCGTCCGACGCTATACAAGAAAATGGAAAGGTATGGGTTGAGATAGCATCTTCATCCGTTTCGTTTATACATAAGCCGGCAGATTCCGTTGGAGAAAGTTTTGCAGCCAAGAAGTTTCCAGCGGGCAGACCGGAATTCTCCCGTCAAGGGGATTCCACCACCATAAGAAAGAGGCAGCAGAAAAAGTACTGTCTCATCCACCAGATTATACCGAAAAAGTCCATCGGCATATTCCGCACTTCCTCCATCTCCCACTCCTGCCAGATAAATACAATCCTTGTCATGCTTTTCCTTTACATTCAGCAAGTCCATCAAACCGTAATGGGGGTAGATGTGGAATGTGGCCTGTCGCTGCCAGCGTGGGAAACCATACCGTTTGTTTTCCCTCACCCATCGCATAAGCATCTCGTCTTCATGCGGAAGGAACCCGTCCAAAGTGAGTGCCATGATAACTTGAATTTTTGCCATACCTCTTGTTAAAAAAGCATGAAACCCATGCTTATTTCGAACAGAGGCTCTGACAAAGCCCAACACAGAAACCCGCATGGGCTCATGCTATAAGGTATAGCATAAGCCTCACGCAATAGCCTCTGTGTTTTTGAATTTGTCAGATTCCTGTTCGAGACGTCTTGCGACTTATGTATAATAATGGCGGTCCCAATTGTCGAGACCGGCCTTATTTCTCTATTTCAAGTTTCAAATATACGGTATCTTTTTCAATAATCCGATCAGTCGGGGTATAATTTCTTCAATTCCCCCTCCACTTGTCATGATTTGTCGGGTTTCTCTCCTTTTTCATCTTCCAGACCTAGTCGTTTACGGAGTTCAGGGTCATTTTTGATACGCCGCATCTCCTCATTGATAATAGCCTGCGCATCCGCCTTGATCTGGTCGTAATTGCGTTGTATCTGTTGCATCATGATGTCGTTACCGTTCCTGTCCTTGAAGTCGTTGATGACCGGGATTTTCTGATAAGCCTTTTCTTCTGCGCTGATCTTGGTATGGTCCACGACAATTTCGGCATGAAATATTTTTTGCTCTATCCTCTCATCAAAATTATCCGCCACAGCCCCGACAAACGTGCCTTGTGAGAGGTTGGCGATCTTTGATGCGGGAATGAGCGAGTCTAGCTGTGTGTTGATGGAGGTGGATACGTCCTGACGGTTGATGGATACGGACTGACGTTGCTGAAGCACCTTGCCGAAGCGCTCTGAAAGCGTTTTTGCGGTTTCACCGACCACCTGTCCGCTGAAAATATTCCCCACCGTGTTCTGGATGACCTTGGATTCTTTTTCTCCGTAGTCACGTGTCAATTGACTGAAATCCTGAAAACCCAGAAGCACACCCACCTTGTTGCTTCTCGCCGTCGCGATCAGGTTGTCAAGCCCACGGAAATAGATGGTGGGAAGCTCGTCAATGATAACGGCGCATTTAAGCTGTTTTTTCTTGTTGATAAGCTTGACGATACGGGAATTATATAATCCGAGCGCTGCCGAATAAATGTTCTGCCTGTCCGGATTGTTGCCCACGCAGAGCAGTTTGGGCTCTTTCGGATTGTTGATATCCAATGAAAAATCATTACCGGTCATCACCCAGTAGAGTTGTGGGGAGATCATGCGCGTAAGGGGTATTTTAGCCGAGGCTATCTGGCCTTGGAGCTGGTCCTGGGCATTTCCCTTCCATGCGTCCATGAAGGGAGAAAGATAGTTTTCCAGCTCCGGATAAGAGGTCAGAATGGTGAACAGGTCTGAGTAGGGTTTGTTGAGCAGTTCTACCGCATGGGGAAACGTACAGTAAATACCGTTTTTGTAAATCTTTAAATACCAGATTATTGCCGCAAGCAGAATGATAGGAGACTCCACGAAGAAGTCCCCCTGCTTTTCGATATCGGGTAAGTCAAGGGCATTGCTGCCCCCTTCTCCCCTAAGAACCGTACATGAGAGTTTCCCCTCATACGGCTCAAGCAACTCAATATTTCTATTTGTTGTTAGAAATCGGCTCATACTTTCAACATTTTCGTTTATTTCGCTTGTAGCAGTTGTTGTGGACAAGTTGCCGTACAATCGAACCACCAACAGATATTTCGTTGACGTTCCATGCTTTTGTACAATCTATTTCCTTGCCGCATAACGGACAAATCCGGTTCTGCTTGTTCCATAAATATAAGAGAGACTTACGTCCCTTGAGAGATTCCAGCATTTGTTGCTCCTTTCGCTGAAAGAAATAATCATCGTATTCCGGGTCGAAAGGGTTTGCCTC
>ENA-OQNO01000256-OQNO01000256.1-human-gut-metagenome-genome-assembly--contig:-NODE-256-length-57916-cov-12.021509_pt1 | contig 57916 bp, 61 predicted proteins | sample MGYA00242629_ERZ504880 | MGnify/ENA primary metagenome ERZ504880 (study PRJEB26092, sample SAMD00036377) | human gut metagenome | host: Homo sapiens | study: EMG produced TPA metagenomics assembly of... | reverse complement strand
ATGAGAAACGTTAATGCCACGATCATATAAGATTTCTTGAACTTCACGATAGCTAAGGTTATAACGAAGATAGTAGCCCACGGCTACAATAATCACATCCTGCTGAAATTGCTTTCCTTTAAAATGATTCATCGTCATTCCTCCTGCTATCTTTTTCTATTATTCTACCTTATTTGATAGTAGATTTAAAACTTTGCAACAGAACCCCTTCTCATCCGGCAGATTATTTTCAGGAACAACAAAAGAAGTAAAATCTGCAAATGGGACACGTAAATATTCAGCTTGTCCTCCAGGATAATTTCCTTCCATTTTACCAAAACCGAACAATCCACCTTGATCAAACATTGGATTAGGATTGGAATTGTCACATTGACTTTCCATATGATGAGTACAGAAATGACACTCTCCACAACCAATGTTGAAAGGGATAACGACTCGGTCGCCTTTTTTCACTTTCGTCACTGCAGAACCAACTTCTTCTACAATTCCCATAGGCTCATGCCCTACTACATAGTCTTCTTCCATGACCGGTTTCCCGTTATGGTATAAATGCAAATCAGAACCGCAAATAGCTGTTGCTGTAATGCGAACGATCATATCGGTTGGTTCTTCAATCGTTGGATCTGGGACTGTTTTGACTTCCATTTTTTCATTTCCTTGCCATGTTACTGCGCGCATAAAATCTCTCCTTTTTGTAAAAGCGATAGTTTCAGCTTATGAAAGCAGTTTATCATCTTTTTTTTTAAGTAAAAAGTTAAGACTTCACTTACGTTTACGAACTTTCTTTATTTTTGTTCCACTTTTAGCTGTGCCATATGATTTTTCTCATAAACGACAAGGGATTCCTACTACTAAAGCTACGATTGGAAAGCCGCTATCTATGAATAACCATTCTATGACCGATACGGAAATGTAGATCAGATGAATAAACACCATCAACCTTATGGAAATCTTATGCCATTTTCGCTCAATTTTTGGCATCAAAAAAAACATTCTCTCAGTATCCTGAAGTATTCACGTTTTTCCAAAAATGCTTTAAAAAACTTGTTATAATAGTCTATCTTGTTTCGTTCATTCGCACCCTTTGGGTGTACAAAAAGAACCTCAATCTGCTATGGTTAAAGCGACTAAACCAAACCAAAGAAAGGTGTTCTCTCAATGGCAACTTCACGCGAAAATCATTTACTTTTCAATTCAAATATCTCGGTATCTCACTCTGGTGGAAATTTATCCTCAGATTCCGGCTTAATATTAGCAAAAGAACTCATGGATAAATTTAAGTTTAGCCAAATCCTACGTAAAAATATCCAGATTCAAGACGACCGACTGTATTATATTCATGAAAATGAATGCATTCTGGAACAAATCGTCTTACAGTTAATTGCAGGATATGGAAGTGAAGAAAATTACCAGACAGTTGTGGATACGTTTGATAAAGTCCCTTTAATCCCCTACAGCACTCAGAATGATAAAAATAGTTTTGAAAGACAATTTAACGTTTACAAGGCTGATGTGGAGCAACAGAATGAAAAGCTCGATTGATTAGCCAAAACACCCAAAGGTGTCCAACGCCAGACGTCGGTAAATTACAATTGGGAATATTTTAAGCATCATGTAAAAGAAAACCTCGAAAGTGATCATGGAAAAGCCATCTACGCTCAACGCAAAATTGACGTAGAAACTATTTTTGATCGATTGAAAGGTGGAATTGGTATGCGAAGAACCCATGTCAGAGGCAAGCAAGCTGTACATACTGACATTGGAATGATGCTTATGAGCATGAACCTAACCAAATTAGCCCTTGAGGCTAGAAGAAAAGTTGAAGCTTTTCAACACAAATCAGTCAAAAATAAAAACCGCGACGAAACAATCACATTTATGATTATTTCATCGCGGTTTTTATTTTTAGAGCTAGTTATTTCCCAGCAACTTTTTCATTTTCTAGGTATCTTTCCATTAGGCGCTTACTTTTAACAAAAGACTTATGGAACATTATAAAGTTCAACAATCAAACCACTTTAAATAGAGTGAGCATTTAAATCAAAGAATTATCTTAAGTACGCCATATGAAAAGCGAAATGATCTTCCAAGAAAGTAGCAATGAAGAAGTAGCTATGGTCGTAGCCTTCTTCCTTTTTGTAATCTACGGCTACATTATTTTCCTGAGCATTTTTCAAAAAATACGTTTCTGTTAATTGTTCTGGATAAAACCCATCCTCAGTTCCTTGCGTAATAAGAATAGGCGGCATCCCGGTTCCTTTAACTAGTTCGGAAGCATCCCACTCTTTCCAAGAAGTTTGATTCTTCCCTAAATACGTAGTGAAGGCTTTGATCCCCCAAGGAACTTGACTAGGGCTCAAAATTGGAGAGAAAGCCGAAATCGCTTTGAATCGCTCTGTATTTTTCATGCCTGTTACCAAAGCGCCATGTCCTCCCATAGAATGCCCCATAATGCTCTCATTCCCTGAGAAGTTGGGCACTAGAGAGTACGCAATCGCGGTTAACTCCTTTGTGATATAGGCATACATCTTATAATGCTTGGCCCATGGTTCTTGGGTCGCATCCAAATAAAATCCTGCACCTTGACCAAGATCCCAAGTCTCATCATCAGCAACATGTTCTCCGCGTGGTGACGTATCGGGAATCATGACAGCCACTTGATATTTTTCAGCCAATCTTTGGAAGCCACTTTTATGACTAAAATTATCATCGGTACACGTTAAACCCGATAACCACCAAATAAGCGGGATTTTTTCCATTCCCTTATTGGACGGCAAGTAGAGACTAAAGGTCATGTCGCACTGTAACACTTCTGAATAATGGCTGTACTTACGCTGTTCTCCACCAAAAGAGAGGTGGTTTTCAATAAGCTTAAGATTCACTTCTTCACTCCTCATATGTTAAAATCGTTCGAATCGATTCGCCCCTATGAAGCAAATCAAATGCCTCATTAATGTCAGTAAAGTTTAAGTGGTGGGTGATATAGGGGTCCAAGTCAATTTTACCCTCCATAAAGTCCTCCACCATTCCTGGTAGTTCCGTTCTACCTTTGACTCCGCCAAAGGCTGATCCACGCCATACGCGTCCCGTTACTAATTGGAATGGGCGAGTATGAATCTCTTTTCCTGCGCCAGCTACACCGATAATAGTGCTTTCCCCCCAGCCTTTATGACAACATTCAAGAGCAGCCTTCATAACTTCCACATTTCCAATACACTCGAAGCTATAATCAACTCCCCCATCCGTCATTTCAACGATGACCTCTTGAATAGGACGATCAAATTTAGCTGGATTCACAAAATCGGTTGCGCCCATTTTTTTAGCTAATTCAAACTTATCTTCATCTAAGTCGACAGCAATAATTCGGCTGGCCTTTGCTTGGACCAATCCTTGTATAACAGCTAAACCGATAGCCCCAAGGCCAAATACGGCTGTTACTGCACCTTCTTCCACTTTTGCCGTTTTGTGTACAGCACCTATCCCTGTAGTTACACCGCACCCAAATAAAGCGACTTTATCAAGGGGTGCTTCTGGGTTAATTTTTGCTAAAGAAATCTCAGGTACAACTGTATATTCGCTAAAGGTACTGGTTCCCATATAATGATAAATCGGCTCTCCCTTATAAGAGAAACGTGTAGTTCCATCAGGCATTAAACCTTTGCCTTGCGTTTCTCGAACGGCACTACATAAGTTGGTCTTACCAGAAAGACAGAATTTACATTCCCCACATTCAGCCGTGTACAGTGGAATCACATGGTCTCCTGGTTTTACGGAAGTCACTTCATCCCCTACAGAAACGACAACACCAGCACCTTCATGACCTAGTACAGCCGGAAATACACCTTCTGGATCATCACCCGATAAAGTAAACGCATCAGTATGACAAACTGAAGTATGCAAGATTTTTACTAAGGCCTCTTTTGCCTTTGGTTCTTCTACATCGATTTCTACAATTTGAAGCGGTTCTCCTGGTTTAAATGCAACAGCAGCTTTACTTTTCAATTGAATACCTTCTTTCTTTTGTTTGCTAATTTACTTTTCCATAATCTCATATTATAATTCATTAGACAATACTGACGCTTTTGTCATTATAAACAAAATATCAATAGAAAGAGATGGTACTATATGACCATTCATTATAAAGAAAAAACTTTTTTCACTAGCAAGGATTTGGCTTTATCCGTTATAGGTGGACGTTGGAAAATAGCGATTATCTGGTGTTTGCTCCAACAGTCTCCATTAAGGTTAAGTGAAATACAAAGATACCTTCCCGATGTCAATCAACGTATGTTAATTAGACAATTAAGGGAATTAGAAGAAGATCAAATCATTACTAGGGTTGTATACCCGGTTGTACCTCCTAAAGTAGAGTATCAACTAAGTGAAATTGGTTTACTCTTAGAACCCGTTGTAACTTCTATTTGTGATTGGGGAGATAGTTTTAGAGAATTTTTGAAAGAAAACGCTGACAAAATTTCAGTTGAATAATAAACTGCACAAACTTTTGTTTCTTCAAATAAAAAGTGACGTCACTTTCTTAGTGCTGGTACCTCAAATCCTGCTTTTTCTTGGCAATCAATAAATCTAACGCAATACACATAATCCTGGATTCACTTTTGCCGTACTTCTGCTTTAGTTGCTGCAATTCTTTTTGTCTCTTTTCATCTAATGTCACGGGTAACCGTTTATTTCCTATTGCAATTGGCATTGGTACTCTCTCCTTTCATCGAAATAACCCCATGAAAAATATGGCTGCAATCATCTTGAATAGTAGACTCACGAGGACTAATACAAACCGCCAAAAGATCAAACAAAACACCAGTATTACCAAAAATACAGCGAGGTTTAACTGTACAGCTTCACTATCTCGCATAAGTATTTCGCCAACAAACAGTACTAACAATAAGGGAATAATCTTGTTCAAATGGATCACCTTCTTTCTCTTAAGTTATCGGGCTTTGCCCGTTTATTTCGCACCACCTAAGCGGCGGGGGCGGTTGGTGCGAAATAAGAACCATTCCCTTAGTTACTAGGCTTTTTTTGTCCTTATTTTACACATTCTCACTTTTCGGTATAAATGATTATTGACCTTTTTTTCTTTCAAATCGTTGATATGGAATCCGTTGTTAGTTGATAAATCACCTTATTCATTTTCGTTGTCTTCCTTTTTCATGGTGTAATATGCGCCATACTTATTGATATTTTCAAAATAATCTAACCATTCACTTGAAACAGTCTTGGCTTTTTTCGTTTCGATAAATTTCGCATACGTTAGTTCTAAAGCTTGGTATTCAGAAGGTTTAATAGTGCTTGGTTTGACACCTACTTCCAAGCATAGTAAGGCTTGGAAAAACCATTTTGCATTTTGCTTTTTCAGTTCTTCCAGTGTTCGATAGTACGTCGCAATAAGATTCATTTCGACACCTGATTCAATCATTTCTTCCACAGCTACCGACAATTTTTCTTTATAATGTTTTTTTGGAACACGTGTTTCGTTGTATAGGAACGTCATATCCTCCATTTTTTGTGCCATTTTATCTAAAGGTAATTTGACAAATTCGTCATAGTAATTTTGAGCCATATTTTTTTCTCCTTTTTAGTTCTCTAATTTGGTTAACCAATATTCGTTTTCATAAGTTTCCAAGTTTTCTTGATAATGCAGTTCACATCCTGCAATCTTCACTAGGTCTTCAAATAGCATAGTCGGTGCATCCTCTACTAAAGGGGTTTCTATCGTCCAGTACCGCGGAATAAGTAAAGCTTCTGCTACTTTTTCAGAAATGACTTCTTTGTCCACCAAAATTTGAACGACTTCTTTTACAGTCAATAATTTGTGTTGTGTTTTCATCAGCGTTTCTTTCCTTTCTCATCAATCAAAATATAATCGCCATAAGACAAGGTATATTTTTTCCCGCATGTTGGACATTGATAAAAACAATAGCTTTTGATACATTTCGCTCTTTCTCCACAATCGCATTCGACAGTATGTGGTGCATGATAGTTTGGGAATAATTCGCTGAAGGGAACACCCCAATAATCAAATTTCTTTCGCATGATTGATTCTGCCTCCTCTTAGGAAAGGTTTTACTTCCTTTCGTTAGTTCTTTCTTTATTGATTTGTTGGCCAGAATGAATCAACGAAAAGCGACAAGGACAAGGGCGCGCAGCGTGCCATTTACCCTTGTCCTTGTCGCTTTTTGGTGATAAAAGGCAACTTGTTGCCGGTCTGGCAAATCAATAAAGAGATAACGAACAGGAACGAACCTTTTGGTGAGAGGAAGTTTTTTCTATTTTGTCTTGCTTTGCAAGACCCTTTATCTTAGTGAACGTGCAACGTTCACTTCCTTTCTTCTCGAACGGCGGTGGCGGTTGGAGTGAGAGAGGTTTTTCAATTGAGAAGGCGCTCGCGCCTTCCTAAAAAGGCCTTTTCATTTTTCTTGTTTCTATGTAAAACAAAAAGAGCTGCAGTCCTACATTAGGATTGCAACTCTTCTTTTTTTATATGCCCATCGATCGCGTAAAATGATCGGGATTTCTAATATACATGCTAGCAATAACTAGCTGATTTCGTTTATTGAAGTGACCTGTGACGGCAATATTGTATTTTCCATCATCCATAATTAGCAATTTATCGATAATTTCAATATCTGCAACTACACAATTAATCGATTCATGAATCGTTTGTAAAGTAAAGCGAACCAATAACGGTTGCGTTTTTATTACTCGGATTTTATCAAGCAAACCAACATATTTGTTCATCACAATCACCTCGCTAAAATTATAGCAAAAATCCAATCATTTGGATATTTCAATTATGCTATAATAGTCTTGCTGTCTGCTACCCCGGCCTAATCTGGCAAGGGGAGGAGGTTATAGGTTTGAAAATTCTTTTTGATTTTGTTTTTGCAATCATGGCAGAAGTAGCCGCGCACTATATCTGCAAATGGCTTGATTGTAAATTTGCCAAGAAAGACAGTAAGCCTACCCGTTAATTCTTATAATAGAAACGTAAAAGAAAACCACTAGCCCGCCAGCTAGTGGTTTTTGGTTATAGATTGAAAATTCTTTTTGTTGACTAAATTATAACATAAACCGTAGCAAATGCAACCAATAGAAAATGCTACTTAAAACGGTAGATCATCATCGCTAATATCGATTGATTGTCCACCAAATGGATTCTGTGAAGCGTTCAATCCATTGTTGTTAGGCGTCGCTGTATCCCGTTGTTCAAAAGTGGTGGTGCTTGGACTCGTGGACGATTGATCAGCGTGCGCACGGCTCTCTGTCGCTGCTTTGCTTTCTAATAGTTGGAAGTTATCAGCTACAACTTCTGTCACATACACACTTTGTCCTTGCTGGTTGTCATAAGTCCGTGTTTGAATCCGTCCGACAACGCCGATCAAGCTGCCTTTTTTAGCTAATGTCGCCATCGTTTCTGCTGGTTTGCGCCAAATCACGCAATTGATAAAATCAGCTTCTCGATTGCCGTTTTGATTCGTGAAATTACGATTAACGGCTAAGGTAAAAGTAGCCACTGCTGTGCCACTTGCGGTATAACGTAAATCTGGATCTTTGGTTAACCGTCCTACTAAAGTTACATTATTGATCATTTTTATCTCTCCATTTCTCTGTTCATCTGTTGGTGTCTTTGATAAGCTATTTTTCGCTCTTTTTCTTCGACGTGAATCACTTTTTCCATCAAATTACTAATCGAATCCATTGTCTCTTCGTACGTGATCGACGCAGCATAAGGATTGCTTTTTTGATATTTCTTCCAGGTATTTTTTAGCTCATGACTATTTTTCAGTACATCCATATCCTTTTCGTAATAAATCTTTAACGGATCAGTTTTTCCTCGACGTGTAAATGTATTTCTCACACTATCTTTCAAGGTCTTCTCATCGATCTTTTCCATTTTAGGAATAGTATAGAGATCATAAAAGTCTTTTCCTCTCGAATTATCTGTTAAAAAATCAAAGGTTGCACTTAATTTTTCGGCAATAATTTGTTCTGTAGGATAAGATTCCAAAGGAATCGTTCGATCTTCAAACATCGATTTATGACTGTGAGTGATCGTTGCAGGATAGATCGAGTCACCTGTAGTCACATCTACCTTAAAATCTGGCCGCATATTTTCCAAATGTGCCAGCACACGTAAGCTAAATCCTGGATAGTAATCGGCTTCTCTCGTTTCTTTCATTCCTTGAATCTCAAATTGAATGCCTTCTTTCGTCGGCGTTGAAAAAATATCGTTTAGAACCGTTGTTAATGTTTCTTTGGTTACTTTCATTTCCCGTAAAGTCGTATCAATGTCTTTGGTTGTACGATTTTCAATGCCATACTTTGAGCCAATTAAGAAGCCGCCTTTTAACACAAAATTTTCACGATAAGGAGACTCTGAGATTTTTTCCAAGAATTTTTCCATCATAAAATGTCTTAAAACAAGCTGCGGATCAACTTCTTTTTCTCTAGAAATATTCTTCACTTTTGCTTTTAATTGCGTAGGTGTCATGTGTCTTCTCCTTTAATTTAAAGCCATAATATAAGAGCGCATCGTTTTATCTGTAGGCAAAATTCGTCGATACTCATTCAATTTTCTAAGATTTTTTCTGTCCGACTCCATGTAGTTTTTGATTGCTTTTACTTTGATTTCATCCTCAACGTTATACCAGGGATTCCAAATGTCACACAAGGTTCTTTCTGGATCATAAGCTATAACAGGATTCCCATAGCGACTCTTTATTTCGATCTTGCCTAATTCATACCATTCCGCTTTTGAATAGTGTAACTCAACCGCGAATTCCTTCAATCCTTTTTCAGAAACGTGATAACCGTAAGGTACGGTTAGATCGATCTGTCTAGGGATCATATCCGTTAAATCATATAAATCCAACGCGGTGATATGCGAAATAATGCCGCGTTCATATTTTTTTTGCGCCATAAACAATTCATCAGGAAATTGACCAGGTAAGGTGAAAAAGCCTGGATACTCTCGATCCAGCTCCCCTCGATCTACCATACGTTTGATCGTAACAGGAGAAATGCCCGCTTTTTTAGCATCCTTCAAAGCCAAAGTTCCATTAAATTCTTCTAGTAGCTTATATACCATTGCTTTTGTCATTTTCTCCCTCCTTTGTATACGTATAAACTTATAAATATAGTATAACATAAGTTTATACGTATACAACAATCAGGAAGATTTTATCGATCTAATTCGATTTCTTTTTGAATCCGTTGCTGGTTCTTTAATTGCTGCAGTCTTCGTTTGCTGGCACGCATTTTTTCCTGTTCTGAACGAATTTTGGTTTTTTGATTTTCGATTTCTTGTTGTTTGTGTGTTGTATTACGCATAAGATTAACCCTCCATTATTTTGTAGTGCGTCGTGTTTTTTTCTTGAAGTTCGTTTTTTTCTTTTCAGAAAATTCAAAGCCTGTAGTGAAGTCTTCTTTTAAAACAATCGTTGCTTCAAACGAACCCTTCTGACCTTTTAACCCTTTCACTGGTTGGCTTGTTCGGCTATTTTGAATAATCTCCTTCAGCTGTGTCGCTGTGAGTTTCTTTTTGGCAATCGTTGTCCATAATTTAAAATCACAGACTTCAGACGTACATGCTGCCACCTTTTGATAAAGTATGACTTCTTGTTCCTGGCATTTTGGACAAATTCCTAAATGACGCGCGGCTTCTTGCTTTTCACTGGCTGCTTTCACTTCTTGTAACGTCGATCCAAAATCAGTGGATTGGATTTGCCCTGGTACGACTTCCAATAAGTGAGAGACAAATTTTTGGATATTAGCTAGAAAAGTGGTTTGTGTTCCTTTTCGTTCTCCAATCTTTAATAAGTAGCTTTCCCATTTGGCGGTCATTTCGGCGCTCGTAAGCAGCGGCTCTTTTTCCACGGCTTGGCAAAGCAAAATCCCTTTATTCGTCACCACGAGCTTATTTTTCTCTACCTTGATATATTCCTTTTGTTTCAAGATTTCAATAATATTTGCCCGTGTCGCTTCTGTACCGATTCCTTCTACTTCTTTCAATATGGATTGCGCTTCTTCACTATCCACGGTTTTCCCAGCTGTTTTCATCGCAGTGATCAACGTACCTTCGGTATAAGGTTGTGGTGGCTTGGTTTCTTTTTCAAGGACTTGTAGATCTACCGTCACCATTTCTCCTTTTGTCACTTTAGGAAGTAGTGGCTCTTCTTCCTTCTCTTTTCCGTCGCTCTCTTTTCCAAATAACTTCTTCCAACCTAGATCTACCGGCACTTTTCCGATTGCTTTTAACTGAAGCTGCTGAACTTGCGTCAAGATCGTTGTTTCTTCATAGGTATATTTTTCCGCAAACATGGCCACCGTTGTTTTTAACACTTGTTCATAAATGGCCTGCTGCAGTGGACTTAATTGTTCAAAAGCCGCTGCCGTCATGACCGTTTTTGTAGGAATGATCGCGTAATGTTCCTGGACTTTCTTATTATTCACATATCGACTATTCAGTGTATGAATAGGAGTAGGAATGGCTTCGGCCTTTAAAAAGTGTTTGTATTCGTCTAAGTGATCCAACAGATACGCATACTCCCCTTCTGTAATATAAGGGGTATCTGTTCGTGGGTAGCTTAGATATTTCCCTTCATACAACCCTTGCATGGATTCCAAAGTATCTTTGGCACTAGCTTTCATGAGCTGATTCATTTTAGACTGAAGGCTGGATAGAGAAAAAAGACGTGGACTTGCCGCACTTTTTTTCTCGGTTTCAACTTGGTGGATCGTACCTGGCTGTTTTCCCAATTGAACCCCCTTTTCTTTTAAATAATCTTCAAATGCTTCTTGCGTCGCTTGGGTTTCATTCGGATCAAGCTTCGCATCAAATGCGCCATTTTGAGCGATTACTTGGGCTTTTCCTTCAAAATAAGGCTCTTTTTGGAAGTTTCTAATCTTTTCCTGCAGCTGATAAATCATGTAAAGCGTTGGGGTTTGGACTCTGCCTAAGGAAAAACTTCCTGGTATGCCTTTTTGCTGCAAGAGTAAACTATACAGTGGGCTGCCGTTCATGCCGATCAACCAATCAGCGATCTGTCGTGCTTGTGCTTCTTCAAATTTGGGATAGGTCTCTTCTGCGTCTCGTAATTGCTGGAATCCCTGATAAATGGCTTCTTTTTCTAAGGAGTTGATCCAAAGTCTTTTAAATATCTTTCCATAATCGGCGCCTGCTTGTTGAATGATCGTCCAAGCTATCAGCTCCCCTTCACGATCGCTATCTGTCGCAATAATAATGGTGTCGGCCGATTGAAGTTGCTGTTTCACCACCTTGAATTGCTTTTTCTTATCTTTAGGAACATGATAGTGATAATGTGTAGGGAAAATAGGCAAATGCTCTAATGACCATTGTTTCCAATTTTCATCGTACATATCGGGCGAATCTAACTCGACTAAATGACCAAAACCATACGTGATCACAGTTTCACCAGGAAACAATCTATCTTGGATTTCAAAATACCCGTCTTTTCGGGTGGCTTTAGAGAAGCTATCGGCATAAGCTTTCGCTTGTGACGGCTTTTCTGCTAAAATAACGGTTTTCATCATGACGATTTCACTCCCTTTCTTGTTGTTTGCCTTGTTGAAACAACATCGCACGTTTTTGCTTTCTGATCTCTTGTTGGTGGATTTCATGCTTCAATTGATCATTCCAATCCTTTTTTACTTCAGGTACAAATTCATGTTCATGATTTTTATAGCCTTTGTAGTATTGTTCTGCTTTATAAGAGAAAAGAATCTGAGCATTAATATCCCCTTTTTCTTGATAAAAACGATCAAAATCGTACGTACCATCCACGCGTTCACAACCTTTTAATTCTTTTGCGACTTCTCTACAAATATCTTTCAAATTAATAGCTTCTATTGAATCGTTAACAGAAAGCTGCTGACCAAAAGACGCATTTACTTTGTGAGCGGAAACCAGTTGGTTCGTTAATTGCAGATTGTTTTCTGTCTTGTGTATGGCCATAATTGCTTCAGGTTCAACTTTCATTTCTTTTGCAACTTCTTCATAAATGACTTTGTATTCTTTTGGCACTTGCCAATCATTAGCGATTCCTCGTTCACAACGTACTTTCTGATTCGTAAATGGATCAACTGCGCCCATTAATTGTTCTTTTTCGTAGAAAATATGTCCTGCACGGTCATTATCCACACAAATCTCAATGGATTGAGGAAAGGCTTGTTTCTTTCTCAATTCAGATACTGCCTCACCAAAATAATGACTGATCACATGGTGTTTTAACCCTTCCATAGAGACTAACCACGTATCGTTTAACTGATCACGATTCAGTGCAGCATAGCTAAGTAAATCAATACTACTCTCAAAAAATTTTAACTGTTTAGGGTCACCGATCTTTAGGTTAAATCCATGATTCGCTGTCGAATTTTTATCTATATGCTTATATGTGCCTCTCTCACCAAAACGTTCATAATCAATGAATGTTCCTTGATAACTCGCCCCTACTGTCTCTTTTGTCTGTGGATCTTTCCATAAAAAGGCGACCGCATGATCCAAACGATCGTCTCGAACTAAGAAATTTTGCCGTTCATGTTTTGGCTTTAGTTCGGCGATCAATCCTTCTTTTTCTGCATAATCAATCAACCAATCGGGCAGTTTTCGTTCTTCCTTCAAATAATTCCTTCCTTTTTCTGTGAGTGGTTGATAATCAACGGGGTGATCTTTGTACTTTTCTGTCTCAAAATGAAGATTTTCTACTCGTTCTGTTTTGTCTTCATTCTTTAGAATAAAATCTGTGGCTGCTTTAAATTGTTGCTTAGAGTCTTGAATCTCTTTGTCTATGAAAAAAAGTTTAGCTAATTCAATAATGTCGCCACTAATATTTTGACTGTTCCAATAAAAACGTTGTTTTCTTCGATCAAAAACAAATGAATCATGGTCTTCTAAGCGATAGTCTCGTCCTTTATTGACTACAGCCATTCCATTGTTTCGAGCAAAATCCACTATATCGATCTGTTTACATCGATCAATAAGACTCATTTTTTTCTCGGTCATTTTCAAACCTCCCAAAATAAAAAAGACTATCCGTTTTTCAGATAGTCTTTTTTACTTGTTTTATACGCGTTCTTTTTGTGACAATTGTTGTTCATAATAGATTTCATTTTTTCGTTTGGCCACTTCTGACACTGTTTCAAGTGAAAATCGGAATGGATTTCCTAGCGCAAATTCTTCTGAAGGTAACGCCGTTTGAATCTCTTTTCCATAACTTTTTCCTTTTAAAATCACTTGATTATGCTGCGGATCTTCAATAAACGCCGCATCCTTCAAATGTAACATTCGGCCCGTGTCTTCTTCCAGGACTTTCCCGTCTTTCTTGTCGATCCAAAGTGAGCCAACGGGCACAATATTCTTTTGTTCTGCTGTTTCTACAACATTTTTCTCATCCTGCTTCACTTCTGCTGGCTGGATCTCTGGTTCTCTTTCTCTGTATTGATTGATTTCATTAGAAATGGTTTGAATGAATTCATTTGCGACACGACTGACATCATTCATGATTTTCCCACGTTCCGCAGCTTCCTTATCATCCAACGTCTGACCATTCTTCGTCCATGTCGCAATATAAGGAATAGCTTTCTCCGAGGTGTCCATCCCAAAATGCTTGCACACAATATAGGAGGTCATTTCTGCCTGTAGTTCTTTTGTTGCAGTATCTAATTCTGAAAATTTGTGCATTCTAGCATGGGCTAATTCGTGAATACTTGTGGCTAAATGCTGCGTAGGAGTATTTCGAGTATTCATGACGATTTCTTCTTCGCCAGTAAATTCGTTACGAACGTACGCCCCACGTGCTTGTCCTAATTCTCTTTGATAGACTTCACTTTCTGTCATATCTCGAATTTGAATTCCAATATTTTTGGCTACCGCTTGAATCCCAACTTGAAGTTCTGTATGCCCTGTTTGATCCAATTGAAAATCAAAGACGCGGTTCGGGAAGATTTTCGGATAGTCTTCAGGCTTCAATTGTGTTTGTGTGATATCAAACACTTTTTCAATCGTGTAGTAAGGTTTTTTGATCACTTCGATTTGACCACTTTCGATTCGTTTTTTATCTTCTGGTGTAGCCTCTGTTTCTCGAACAAAGCCACGTCCTTTCTCATAAAATCCTTTGACCGTTTTTCTGACAAAGATCTTGTTCCCTTGTTCCCCTTTTTTGATATAGATTCCTTCTTTTTTCAACGCGGCACGACCTAAACAAGCCGTTGCGCCTGGAAATTGTTCCTCGATCAATAATTGATTTCTAAAGGATCGTTCTGGAAAACGAGACATAAAATTCAAAAGTTCTTTGACGTCTTCAGGTGAATGAGTATGCTTTTTCACCGCATCAATCGCCTGTTGGGAAAGTGATTTGACTTCTTGCTTAATCTCTTCTGCCGTTCGTTTTTGATAACCCTTTTGTTTTGTTTTTGTCTCTTTAATCTCATTTTGTACTTTTGAAATAGGTTCATTTTTGACTGTTTGTTTTTGTTCCTTCTCAGGTACTTGTTCGCACAATCTAGCTAACTCTAAATAGATGGGGTGATTACTATTGACGCCATCCCCTAGATCCATTCGTATCTGATCTACTACTTCTCCATTCTTCACTTCTTCAAAATAGAATTTATAATAGCCTGCTTCTGCGGCGTATTGGTTATCCAGTGTTTTGAGTTGATCGATCAATTCTAGTGTTACGATCTCCCCACCATAACTTTTCAACCCTTTTGCTGGATCATTTTCGTTGAATTCTACTCGATAGAAATGATCGGTTTCTTTCTCCTTCACAGAATCAGTAGGTGTAGCTTCTTCAAGTAATTCACGAACAGCTGCCTTTTCTTCTTCCGACGTGGCTTGGTATTTTTTAGATTCCTCAAATCCCCCGTTTTCATTGAGTTCTAAAGCGACTTTTCGATAGCCTTTCAGAAAATAGATAATTGGATTCTTTTTCCATTGCGTCACTCGTCCGCTGTCAATGATCGCTTGTACTTCAGGAAGAATATTTTCTTTTCCTTTCTCTGATTTTTCTTTCAGCTGTTCTAATGTTTCCAATTTTCGTTGGTATTTTCGGATCGTGGTAGCTGAAAAAGTCGATTCACCTTTTTCAAAGCGTTCGATTTCTTCTTTGATTCTTGGAATATTTTCGATCGTCATATCCAGGCCACCGTACTTGTTATAACCCATTTCCTTTAGCTCTTCTTGTCTTTCAAGTTTTTCTACCTGTTTTTCTTGTTGCTTGATCTCTTCTCTCAGACTTTGGACTTTATTTTCGATTCGTTCTTGTTGCCTAAACCAAGAATGCCCGTTTCTCTTATCGTTCATTGGTTGACCGTTGGTCTTTCTTTGGTGTTCAAACATCTTTTCGATTTGATCATTTAATTCATTTTGCAATCGTGCTAATTTTCTTTTGGATTTTCCCAAACGACTATTGTCTAGTGGTTCTTTTTCTTCTGCCATGTCCGTTTCCTCCTAAACAAATGGATAATTTTCTACTGCATCAACGAACGTTTTTGTAATCAGATTTAACGCTAAAATATCGCCACTTCGATAAGCTTTTGCCGCTTTGTCTGTGACGACAAAAGATCTACCTGTTTGAATTTCTGTCACAAAAACGAGATTGTCTCTGCTTTTTTCAACAACAACTCCAATAGTTGAATAAGCCATTTCTTCTTCCTCCCTTCTCTTTCTTTTGATATAATGTAGTCGGAAATCGCACCACTCATTGAATTGGCGGAAAACAATTCATTGAAAAAAAGAGTCCTGGACAATTACGTTCAGGACTCTTTTACTTCTTTTATTCACTTAACAACTAACATTCTGTGAGTGAAATAGACTCTTCAATGCTTTTACACGGGAAGTTATTGATCCCCTCTTCATTCATTTCCCAAGTAGTATAATAAGGCGCTAACTTGCCCTCATATTCTTGAATGATAAAATATTTTTCACCCTTCACATGATTACAACAGTACACACCAGTAGCTGGGTACTCAACGACTAAAAATTGATTTGGATCAAACTGTTCGTTTCTCAACATTTCTCTTATCTGAAACAAATGCTCTTTTTCTAAACAATCGGGAAGTTGTTCGATTAGTTCTTCTCTTAATGATCCTTCTATAACTTTCCATTGATCTAAATATTGTTTCATTGCTATTCCTCCTACTGTCTTTCTTGTTCCATTTGAATTCTTCGTTGTTGCTCTTCGTATGCTTTACTTGCGTGGTATTTTTCTTCATGGGCATTAATCGTTCGATTTAATTGACGCAAACTCCGTTGCGTGACAACTCTTTGTTGGAATTGTTTCCTTCGCTTCATGAATTCTTCGTAACTATACTTGTATTCATTTGTTGGCAGCTGTTTAAGTGTTCGGAAGGATCGTTCATTGTAAATAGATTGCATCTGATCGACACCTTCTATTAATGGTTTTATTTGACTATCTTGTCTCTTCAGTTCTGTTAGGATGGCATTTCCTGTGCGCTTTTTTAAATCAAAGAGGGCGTTTTTTTCTGCATCCTTTGATTCTCTTTTGCTTTCCCCATAAAGACTTTTTGCTTCTTCTTTCAATGCTTTTGAAATCTGTATATATTCTTGATATTCAGGTTCTTTTGTTAAAACATATTTGGTTAACTCATCGAGTTTCTCTCTTGTGTATGGTGAAAGTTTGGTTCGTTTTTCATCCCCGTAATTCCATTCCGAACGTTTGTCAGGTAGGGTTTTATATACTTCATTTAATAAGTTCATTGCGTGTCGATCGTTACGCGCTGGCTCTTTTACCACTTTTGTTAAGGTGTTACGCAAATCACTTTTCCGCGTCAATAAATTTCGTTTCTCCATATCAATCATTCGATCCTTTTCATAAGAAAAACGTTCTAACTCATGTACATAATTGGTCTTCATTGCGTCTAATGTTGCTTGTCTTCTCTTACCTTTCGGTACAATATAACTCACACCATTTTCAACCTCCGTGTAAGGTTTACGCGTATTTTCTTTTTCAACAACTGCAAAATGAATATGGATATGTTTGGTATTACGGTGAATCGTTGCCATCCAGTAGCCTGTTTCGTTCAGTTGCTCTTTCTCGAACAATGTCTCCATCATTTTTCTTCCAGCTGCTTTTAACCCTTCTTCATCTAAAGTATCTGTTTTGGGATCGTACAATCCTATTTTTTCAAGATACAAATTATCGTGAGAGACAACATCTTGATAAATGATTGATCCTTTTTGTTGTCCTCTCTGAAAGATCTTCTTGATCTCTTTCAGATCACTTCCTTTTACTTCGTCTGAAGCCATAGAAAAAACTCCAGGAAGATTTCCTGAAGCTTTTTTGTGTGGCTCTGCTTGATATTTTTTCATTGCTTGGTTCAAGCGTTGATATTCTTTTTGTTCACTTTTCGTCAGTTCTTTCTTTTGTTCTAACGCATAGTGACGAGTCATATAAGAAAGATATTTGGTAAAATCTTGTTCCTCTAACTTGTCAAAATTGATTCCATATTCCATCAACGATTGAGCTTCATTCGACGTTTCACTGAATTCTTTATCCGTCTTACTCTCCGAAAAAGTTTCTCCTTCAGGAATATAAAAATCCTCTAAAGCATTCTTGATTAGACGCAGTTCCTTTTCTTCCTCGGGCGTACGTCGTTCCTTTTCTTCCAGCGCTTTTTCTCTTGTCATATAATCAATGTATGTTGAAAAAGATTTTTTATTGGGCAAAGTAAATTGACAAGTGAGAATAACTGCAGGCGATTTATTCATCATGTTCCCCTTCTACTTTTATCTTTTTAGAATCTTCGTTGGATCAAATGTATCTACTCTGGCATGAACAGATTCATTCACAGGTTTCTTCAACTGAGGGGAATATTTTTTGGTTTGATTGGATTTAATTTTTCCTTCCACACGTTCTTTTGCTTCTTGGTAAACCGTTGAATTTGTACCAATTAGTATTCCTGTATCTTTCAAATGAAGATCTGCAAACTCTGAAACCATTTCGGTTAAAATAGAAATTTCTTTACTCATTCCATTCAACTTTGCTTGATTGGAATTTACTTTTTTCTCCACTTCTGGATCATAGTTCATACATAAAAAGCGAACAGCTTCACTATAGTTTTTAACCTCTGCATGAGTAGAAATAATTTCATCCAACACATCGATATGTGTTTGGTGAAAGTAAATGTGTTTGTCTATAACCTTTGTCATATCAAAGTTCACTTCCTCTATTTTGGTCGATCAAGATTTCTAAAATACGATTATTTTGGCTAACATATTCTTCTAATATCTTTGTGTTATAGCTTTGAATTTCTGAAAACTTTTCTAATAACTGATCAAACTTTTCTTTTTTATATTCCATCAAAGGACGATCAAAATCATTTTCTATTAGTAATTTTAAATAATCATTACGACTCCATTTATTTCCTGTACGGTTACTTAGTTCGTCACATCTTCGATCAATTTCTCTTACGATTTTCTCATCTACATTTCTTATTCTTACTTCCATATTAATTCCTCCAATTTAAAAAGGATAGCGAAAAGGAGCCTATCCTTTTCGCTATCCTACTTCTATCCTTTTACTATCCTTCGCTATCCTTTCACTATCCTATTTTTAAATATTTTGTTCTCACAATTATTTTTGAGAAACGTAATAGGCACAGCCTATTGAAACACTTTTTTTAAAAAGTGTTCCCACGTTTCCTTATGCTCTTTAAAAGTTTACTTCAAATTATAAAACCTTGAACATTATTAGTTATACCTTCAAATAAATTATTTAAATTATCAAATTCATTAAACCTCATCATCTACATAGTAAGCTTTTTTAGATCATTTTAATGCAACACTTTTTCATAAATTTTATTCGTTAGCAATTGTAACGGCAGGTTATTGTGAGGTGCTATACTAAAATAAATAATCATTTTATAAGCTATTCTCAATGAATAAAAAAAGCCGCTGTCGATAAAGACAAGCGAGCTTTTTCCAAGGGAAATTCTATTTCATGAAACTTGCTTTAAAATTTCTAATTGAAAAGAAGTTTGGGAATGGCTAAATGAACGCAATACCACCTTGAATGTTTCTGCTAGTTATGGGCCACTATTCACGACCTTCACTGAAAGACCATCATAGAAGAATACATTTCTTTAGTACTTTATTAAACCTCCTACAACTAAAGACACGGGTAAGTGCTTTATCCAATTAAAAGCCTTGATGAAACCTAAATACGACCAGAGTTCTCATTACGGGCGTGTGTTTCTTTTGTCAATTGTGTAATTAATAACCCCTATCATACAAAGATAAAATAAGCTACCTACAACTAGTCTGTGCACTGAAAAATCGAAATCATTTATGAAGAAAAAACCACAATAGTATTGCGTAAAGCCCCCCTTGAATTGCGGTTACCCAGTACCATTTCATTAATTGAAACATCCTCCTGCTATGGTGCCACCGATACCACCAATAATAATACCTCCAATACCTCCTGGAGAGCCAGCTAGCATCCCACCAACTTGTCCATTGATACATGTTTTTGTTTTATTGGACAAATGAGTATTAAAAATATTTTTCCCTCCGATAATTTGTTTCATCTCTTGTACATTTGACTCTTTTACATTTGACATATCTAACACTTCCTTCTTAATTATGATACAAATTTACTGTATCATACAATAATCTTAAGAATTAAATCTATTCCTGAACCATAGGTAAACTATTCCTCAAAGAAGATAAAAATTGGAATCCATACTTTTTCTCTATAAAAAAAAGCTCCACTTTGTATGTCGGAAACAATTAGGTAAGTAATTCTTATGAACTAATTGATCATTTGTCCTGTACTTCTGATATAGGTAACCCTAACCAGAAAGTGTCAGAATTAGGCCAATCTCTATTTCTATACCAATTGAACGTTTAATTAGTTTCGTAAATACATACCCGATCAATACGAGAATAAAGCCAGATACAAATAAATACATATGTGCAGAAAGAATATTGTCAAGAAGTCCTTCAATCCCACTACTGTTCTTTCTGACAATTCTATTCATTTTATTAGCGATGTGAGAATTACACTTATGGCAAGTAAATCAAATACTTTTAAAAAGGTTTTTCCATCTTAAATTCTTTCTTCTTTTCTTGCCAATGAGGGGACATAATTTCGTTGATCTGTATGCATAGGTAAAGTAACATAACACACGATAACGTACTCATTAACCCCTTAAGTAACAGATCTTCGTCAGAGAACAAAAGAAAAAGCGTTCCGACGATCACGGACACACTGACGAGAAACCCAACGATAAATAGGGCGATATAGCTGATCCATAAAAACTTTTGATACGTTTTTTTCACATAGAACCCACCTTAATTTTTTATTTATTATCAGCTGTAAAATATTTTTTAGCAGCTATATATAGAGATTCAAAAGATCTCAATTTTAATGTATCTAAATTCTTTCTACCATTTTTCAGTTCAGATATTGTCGTGTTAGATAAATTCACTTCTTGACATACATCTTTGACTTTTACAACTTTGAGATAGGCTTTAATCAATACTTTCTGCTCAGCGAAAATATCTTTGCCGACCAAGTTCGCTCGCTTCATTTCTTTCACTCCACCTGTTCTACTAAATATTTTCTTTTGTAATACGATCAATTTTTTCTTGAAGTTTCTGAATGATCTCTTCTTGATCTTTCATTTGCGTTTTCGATGTTTCAATTTCTTGCTGGTAACCATTAATCTTATTTTCAGTATTTTCCTGATCATCTGCGACTTGATAAGGCAACTGATCTTTTAGTTTCTTCACTAATTCTTCATTCAAATCTATGGTTGCTTGGAAAGATTCAATTTGTTTTTGTGCTGCTTTTTGTTCTTTCTTGTATCCTTTCACTTTGTAATTGATCGCATGTTGTTCATAATCTTCGTCTTTCACGTGATCTTTGACCTTATCTTCGTGAATGTAAAAAATCAGATCTTGCGGTTCTTGCATATCCACCTTTGGATCAATTTTTTCAGGAATAATGGTTAATCGCATAGCAATATATTCTTCTGGTACATGCGATAGCTTCACTGCAAAATAATCATCAGACACCTTAATCACTTTGGCTTTTATTGCTTGATAATCCCCTTTAGCTGTCTTTACTTCTACGCGATAATTAAGATTAGCCAGTTCTTTTAATAAGCTTTGATCTTCATCGTCGATCGCAAATTCAAAAACTAATTGCTGGTTCGCTCCTTTTTCTTTTGAAACCATCGTCAGTTCCTTCGTGTTTAAAAATGCGTTCGTGCTTACCTCATCTGGTATGTCTACCTTCTTATGCGTATAAATCGGACTAGCAAGAATTAAAAAGCCGAGAATCATAAAGATTCCCAGCCATCTAAGATAACTTTTTCGTTTTTTGAAACGTTCTCTTGCTCCTTTTTTCTTACTCATTTTCTTCCTCCTAACGAGTAAAATAACTAAAGTCTGTGACTTTCCATTGACCATCTACTTGTTTTTCAGTGACAGTTAATCCACCTTTTATTTTTTGCGGTTTGACATCTTTGAATTGAGGATTGCCGATTGTATAATCAACAAATACAACAAAATTTTGTTCCTCTTTTACACTGCTTGTTTGAGCGTAAGTTTGCACGTCACCTAATGTAAAAGAGTAACTTCCGTAATCATCATGTTGGTGATTATCGTCTGCAGGACTTAATTTGTCGATCACTTCTTGGGTTGCGACATCTTTTAGTTTTTCCGTTAATTCATTTCTGCTTAATGATTTATCAATGGCCAATTGACCGAACTCTTCTGCCGTCTTTCTTTGTGCTTCATTTACTTCCTCTTTTGCTTTTGTGCCATCTTGTTGCTTCAGCTGATGGATTTCTTGGTTTTTCTCATTGATGGTTTGATTTAACTTGTCGATCTTCGCCTGTGCCTCAGAGGAATTTTTTTTGAGCTTCTCAGACGCGTTTTTAGCCACTTCTTCAATTTTATAGGTATTTGTCGCTTGTTCCTCTTTCAGCTGCCAAAATAACGCGATATTGCCGATTAAACTAACGCTAATTGCAGCTGTTAAGACGATTTTTAAAGTTTTATTTTCCATATTTTTTCTCCTGATCTATTTTTTGCTGCTATTCAAAAATGGTAATGGATCGATCCATGTACCATCACCTGTGAATGCGTGTCCTTGTGCTTGACGCCAATCCATGCGAGTGAAGCCTAAATGCAAGTGTGCTGTATCTCGTATCCCGATTACTTGACCAACTTTCACTTGATCGCCTACTTTCACACAAGAATTTCCTGTACTATTCGCAAATTCTTGATACACCATATTCAAGCCATCGTAATTAATCACGATCACACACGCGCCCAAACCTGAAATACCAGGATTGCCAACGTACACGACTTTTCCGACATGAACCGCATGAATCTCACTTCCTGGATGATCAACTGAACCAAAATCTAATCCGTCATGGAAACCATTTGGTCGGAACTCTCCCCCTGGATTCGTTCCAAATAATTGCCCACCGCTAAAGGAACTTTTATCTAAACTGCTGCCAGGGAATGGATTCGTCCATTCACCAGTAATCGTGCCGTTGTTATTGCCACCTTCACCCCAATGTTTGATGGCGAATTCATCATATTCGGTTAATTTATTAGAAGTGATAATTGACATACAACCTGTATAATACGGACTATCTCCAGTAATTCCTGCAGCGGCATAACCGCCTCGTCCTAAGATCAATAAGCTTGCGCCAGGGCTTTTATTTCCGACACAAGCATTAAAATTGGATTGTGTGGCTACCATAAAGCCGTAATAGGAGAAGGCTGCTTTTGAGTTGGGAAACTTCATGTACCAGCCACCTTCAATACCACCGATTCCTCGCGCAGTTCCTTTAGGAAACAGACACCCATCAAACCACGTAATTCCAAAATAGTTGAGATCATTTCTTGCGGACGCCGACGTACCAAACGCTGATTCGTAACCGTATTGAGAAAGGATTACACTTGGTAATAATTTATATTTCACTGCTGCACCTACGGCATATTGCGCAATCTCATCAGAAAAAGGGCCTCTTCCTTTGATTTCTTTATAAATGGGCAATCCTTCCGAATACTCTCCTGTAAAAGTTTCGCCACCACTGCTTGAATCTGAATCCGAATTATCAATCGAACCAGCCGCAAGTATTAAAAATAGGGTCACGAATACAGTGATCAAAATGGTAATCAAACCTGCAGAAGTACCAAACAACCACAAAAATAAGCGCCGCTTTGCGCGACGCTTAACATACTGCTTGATTAAACTTTCATCTTGATTTTCCATTATTTTCCTCCATCAAACAATTTTAATTGACGTTTGTTCGGACTAAAATGAACACGAATGGTTTCTTTTGAGCCAAAATTGATCACAGCGTCTCCTTGATTTTGTTGAGGAATGGATTCTAATTCTGAGTTTGTCATTGATTTACCAACTAATCCTTCTATATGACGTAAAATAGATTCATCCATACGCATAAAGATCTTCGTAGAAGAAAATTCAAAGACTTTCTTCAGTTTCGAGAAGTTATCAGAAGACATATTTTCTGGCACCATTTCTTGTGGGGATTGTGTAGCTAAAACAGTCATTGCTTCTACTTTACGCATTTCTCGTTGAAAGTTTGTGACATAATTTACCGTTTCAATAAAATCTGGATTAATCGCATTATGGCACTCATCGATCATCGCCAAAAAGCGTTTGAAGTCTTGTTCTTCCATTTGTTTTTCTTTAATTAAGCGTCGTTGTCTTCGTCCTTGAATCAATGCCTGATTCCAAATCAACGTCATCGCCATGTACATTTGACATTGCTGTACCCCTCGATCTAAGCCTGTAATAGAGTCAATGTCAAAAAAGACCAACTGTTGTTGGTCAAGGTGTCGAATCGTACTATGCCCATCAAAAATCATGCCATACGTCTCACATAAGGATTCTACGATGGATTCCATTTCTTCTTTTCGATTCTTTTTCTCTTGGGAAGCACCTGGTAATTCCAGTTGTCCTAAAAAGTCTAAAAATTCTTTGAACGTCGGATAAGCTTCTGGATCTTTACCTGTGACTTGCGTATCAGTATTTGAACGCGAATTTGAGGAAGTAAAGCCGCGTGGTACTGTTCCATACTCTTCATAAAAACGATTTAAGTAGGTCTTAAATTCTGCTTTCATCGTTCCTTTTAGCTGAGGACTCACTAACTGTACCTGATAGACCACTTTGTCTAAGTGCGTTTGATAGGACGCTGCTTCATTGATCTTCAAATCTTTGACTGATCCATCGTCATATAAACTGGATGCTTCATCATACGTCCGTGTGGCAAATATCTCTAAAGGATTGATCATTCCGTCAGATCCGTCTAAACGCACCATAATACCGTTATATTCCTTTAAGAAAGGAATAAAGTCTTTCCCCTTTTCAAAGCCCCAAATAAAGTCTCCTGCAGCTAAATGGGCTTCCGCGATCATTTTAAGAACGGTCGATTTACCAGCTCCCATCATTCCTAGAAGCAAGGTATTAGTAGACAACCGTACACTATTTTTATACGTCGCATTCCAGACAAATGGGCCGCCTGTCATGGTTTCCCCATATTGTGTACCTCCTGGATCTTTTAGCGTTTGGTGGTGGAACGGGAAACCTCCGCCAATGTTTAGCGATGGTAGTGATTGCCCTTTGATATTTCCGAACCATTCAGCTTGTTCATCGAACATGGTAAACATCGATTGCCAATCTCGTTTAGTTTTATGCAGATAGGTCACCGCACGATAATCCATCCCTTTGAGATTTTCAATCAGTTCCTGCGCTCGTTCATCTACTTCTTGAATCGTGTTTCCGTAAACATGTACTCTCACTTTGACTTGTTTAGAAATTTCACCATTAGAAGTCAATTTTCGGGCATATTCCGCTAGTTCCAGGTATTCTTCTGCGCTTTTATTTCGGTCAGTCGCTTTTCGTTCGTTATCTGATCGATCATTTAATTCATCTAAGGCACGATTGATTTGATCAATCACTTTTTGCTTTTCATCTGTGCTAACATCGAGTGTAGCCACTGTATGAGGATTGTTCATGAGATTGGCCAACCAAAAAAGCGTTGGATTTTTTGTGTAGTGATAAACTGTCACACACCGTGAATAACCATTTCCATAGGTCACATACTCTTCATCGAAATTTAATCCACCTTGTGGCATCAATTGTTTTAAAAAATCTAAATCATACCCTTTGGATTTTAAAATTTCGATTTCCCGATTTCCTAGTTGTTTTAACGGATCAAGTACCTTTTGATTATCCTGTGGTGCAAAAACTGATTTGATTGTCTCTAGCATCAACGTTCACCTCGTTTGGATGGATTCATTCTTAAATTCACAGTGTTTCCTCTTCCTAATTTGCCTAGAATGAATACGTGTGGATATTTTTTATCCAATTCTTCTTTTGAATCGACTACTCCCCCACTAAATTTACAGTCTATTACATCTAACCATTGAAAATGATTATTCATCTACTTGCTTCCTCCATTCTTATTCATCACCTATCTAAATAGGCTGGGCAATGAACGCCTAAATCAATAAAAAAGAAGCCTATTTAAAATAGACTTCGCTGACTTCTTTTTACGAGTGATTATTTATTTTGAGACATACAAATGAATCATATTCTTTGCCAATTTTAATAACTCTTGATTTCGATTGTCTTCATATTTTTTAGATAAAGCTAAATTTGAAAAGTACACTGATTCAATAGGCAAAGTTTTACTGAATATTATGTCATCTTCTTCCAATCGATTCTCTCTAAAAACTAAAAAATCCATCGTTTCATGTATTTCTTCTTCTACAACGCATTTTTCGTGGTTTAAAAAGGTAAAATACAGTGTAACAAACATTCCTTCCTGATTCTTTATTTGAACGTAATCAGAAGAAAAAGATGCAGGTACGAATTGAACTTCTGGACAATTTTCTTGAATTACCTGATGAAGCTCACTATTTTTTTGAATCATCCTTCCAAATAGAGGAATCGCAGGACTACATTGTCCAAAAATCCATGGAAGATTGTTTAAAGTTGCTTCCTTGTATAACCACCCTTCGTTTTTTAAGTAAGTGATAAGCATCTCTTTTGCTAATTTTTTGTTGATAAGAAGACCAGTTTGTTTTTTTAATATATAAATAATACGATCAAACTGTTCTTCTAATGTTAAAAGAATACGATTTGCTAGTGGGCTACTTGTACTTCTTCTTCCAGACGTTTTTTTCCACTTAGAGTTAGAAAATGGACATTCCAAATAGTCTTCTTCTGAATACTTAGCTAAATATGGAATTGTACCTTTATGATGCTTGCCATATGGTTTTCTTCCAGATTCCCGTGTTTCTTTATATAATCCAATAATTTGAATTGGATTATCGCACTCCGGACAAACGGCATAATAAGAATCCCTTCCTTCTCTTTCTAGTACGTACGGTCTTCTTTTTTTTGTTTGTTTTTCATAGTTAGCAGGCGTTATCCTATACACTTTACTAAATCCTACTTTAGTTTTAAAAGAATCCATTCGATCTCCCTTTCCCATCAAATTTGACGAATTTGAAGCCACCAATCATCTGACAAAGGCGGAACATACCCTTCTTTTTCTGCAATTGCTAAACACTTTAAAACAGTTGATAATCCTAAAGAAAATTCATGATATTTATCTTTCATCATAAACATCAATTCCTCCACACATTCTTCACCTTGTGTATGATCCTCTACTTGCCACATTCCTTTTTCAATTTTAGGCATTGCTTTGTTATGATAGCTATTATTCATTTTATCTGACATGTTTTCCTCCATTTTATCACATCCATATAATTGTTGTTATTTTTATATTCAGTCAACTACTACTCATCATTCATATTGTTCATTCGATAAAGAATCTTGATCAATTCTTTTTTGTAGAGCGGTTTTAACCCTAAAATGCCACTGGATCGCATTAATTGACGGTTTCTGGTTTGTAAATCCTTGATTGTCATTCCTTCAATGATGAAAAAGAAGCTTAAGTCAGGACGTTCCTGTTCTGCTCGTTTCAATTCCTGGATTTCCTCTACTAATTTCTTTTCATATTTTCTTAATCGCTGTAGATTTCTTCCTAAGGATTGTTCCATACGATTCTTATCTAATAACTGCCGCTTTTGTACGATTTGCTCCGTTAGATCCGTTTCTGTGGTCAAACTAACTAACTTAATTGTTGGCACATACGTACGCATGACGGTGGTCAACTGATTCATTCGTTCCAGTTTCTCTTGTTCATTTAATCCCTCCACGTCAGTGGAAACTACACGATAATAACGTTGAAAATGATCTTCTTTAGTAACTAAGACCCCCTCTTCTGTACAGGATTTATAAGGAAATAAATCCAAGATCGATCGTTCTTCTGGTTTTCCAAACTGAAAAATGGATTTCTTATCAACAGAATTTTGTCCTTTGACTCGCATTTATTCATCCTCCTTATACGTACCATGATAATTTCTGTTGGGATCTAAGGCATGATAATGATTTTTATCCGTAAAAAAAATAGACTCGATAATCGCAAAAATCTGCCTTTGACCTGGATTATTATAGGAACGCCAAACAATCACTAAGCCTATCGCAAGCCATAATCCATAATTCAGAAGGGCAAAAAATAGTGGTAAATGGACAAGATTATTGACCATTTTTGCCCAAAAAAAGCAACCACCAAGTGTTAATAGATCGATAAAGAAAAATGCGAAAAACTTCCATTCTCCACTAAATCTTGGTGGATTTTTCATATGAATATATTTATCCATAATATAACCATACCCCTTATATTCTTTATTTTTAGAAACAAAAAACACTGTGATTTCTCACAGCGTTTTTCTAAATATTACAACTCTAATTCATTTCCTAAATCACGAGAACGATTTTTTCCTCGTCGTAATTGATAATTCAATTGACGATTTTCTTCTTTTAATTCAACAATTTTCTGTTCCAGATTTCTTTTCTTTTGAATTAAATCATAATTTTGTGCACGTAATTCTTCATTTTCCAAATGAACTCGTTGCATTTCATCGTTTAATCGATTTAAATTCTCCAATGATTCTTGTATCGTTTCTTGCCTAAAATTAAGTGAACCAAGTTGACGATCTTTTTGTTGTCTTTGCTCTTTCAATTCTGACGATATTTGCTCAACAGAATGAAATAGCTCCGTTAATTTTACTGTGAATGTGGGCATAGCATCTTTCAAATAAGTGAATCCTTCTGAAAGGTGTACAATAATGCTTTTGGTATGTGTTTTTTGACCATCTAAAATAGACTGATGATCTTTTTGTAAACTCCCCGTATCTTTAAATCCTTTAATAGTCGCCACAAATATCGTTAAAAATGCTCCTAATGCAGTTATAAACGTAGCCATAAAAATATCCTCCACAATTTTCTCCTTTCCATTTTAACATAACTTGTTTTATGAAGAAAAAAAGCCCTTAAAGAGGCCTTTTATTGCTTGATATTCTTCAATAGTTGTTCTTTCAATTCATTGTTCCTGTTTTTAGTTTCTCTTGTCACATTTATTTTTGTTGGTGTAGTAAATGCCACATTTGCTGGTTTGTAACCTGTGTGAACTTTTTGAATAGGTTCTGGTGCAGCTTCTCTTGTCACAACATTTTGAACGGACGCATTCCCTGTCTCCCCACTTTCAGATAAATTGTAAGAAACAGTTGTCAGATTTCCATTTTCAGGCAAACGACTTGGTTTCATTTGAACAGTACCTGCAGTTGATTGGTGAACAAAGCTTTGATCATTCTCCTTGAATTGATTCAAACGACTATCTTTCATTGGTAAATTTTGTGTCTTAGGCAAACCAATTTTCATTGATTTTTCAGTTCCAACTTCGATTCCATTATCATTTGGCAAATCGATGGAATCCTCATCCGTTTGTACTTCTTGATTTCGTTTTGGTAAATCTGAAATGCGCTTTTCATTTTCAGAATTAATGTTAGATTTATAACGATATTGTTCTGGATCGGTTTTTGGTAACTGTCCATGTTGTCCTTCTTCTGAATCTTTTTCTCCGATCGAATTTTCGTTAGAATGTAACTCATCTTGGTGATCTTTGGCTGAAGGAATCGCTGCACCTTCTTGATTTTCTTTTTCACTTGTTGTATTTGCCTTCACTGCTGCATTGACTTGTCCTTCACCATACGCATCTTTTAGTCCTTCTTTGACTTCTGAAGCTTTTTCTTTTTGTTTTTCTAGTGCTTCGGATGGATTCTTCACAGCTTCAGCCAATTCTTTAGCTCTCGTGCCGTCTAATTTCTCTTCTAAGGTGTCTTTGGCTTTTTCTGTAAGATCTTCAGCTGTTCCTTTTAACCCACGTTCATTGACGTAACCAAGACCTTCTGCGGCTTTAGAAACACCATTTTTCGCTTTCCCGAACATTTCGGAAACTGTTTTCTTACTATTAGGTACAATTGTAGCTTTATCGTCTGGTTGTTCTTCCCCGTTATCAGGAATAACATCTTTTCGATTGCCAAATCCATTTTTACGAATATCATTTAAATTGCTTAAACCACTCTTACCAGCACTTGCAAGGTTTTTAGCCCCACTACCCACATTTTTCGCAATATTTCCTAAGGCAAACATGCTAAGAAGAGAATTGCTGCCGTTTTTCAGACTTGTATCAACACCGAAAATCTTCGTAACAGATTGAGAGCCTTTGAATAGCGCAATGGTTAGTACAATTAAAGCGACAACATACAAAAATCCGTTGATCTTGCCTGCTGCGTGCAAATCACCGATACCTGACAGCATTAATGTATAGATTCGTAATTCTAAAATCGTAAACGCCAATAACAAGAAGGATTGAGAAATATCTTCTATAGCACTTTTCATCCGTTGTCCTGTCTCAAAGTCCGTTGACGCGGCAATTACTAAATAGAATTTTTTAAATACCAGCTCAATAATGCAAGTTACAATCGTAAACAAGATAAATAAATAGGCAACCGACAAAGAAGATTCACCAGCTAAAATAATCCCTGGACTACTAATGTATCGGCGATAGCCTGAAGTATACACATATTTTGCTAACCCCTCATCACTAATCTCTACAGGGATTTCTTTTCCATTATCATCCAGTTCCAGTCGGTATTGTAACGCTCTTAGCCGATCCTTTTGTATATCTGATAGACCGCTCTTATCTTCATCCGCCATCTTAGCGGCTTCCTTAGGAATAATCACTGAATTAATATTTGCTGTCTTAAAGTTTTTCGCCGTGAGAGCATTTCTTTTATCTGTTGGTAGGGATTCTACTTTATTCGGATCAGTTTCTAGTAGCGTACTCACATCGATCACATTATTTTGAATAATTTGAAAAGCAGGTGATCCAGTTTTATCTGCTTTATTTGCTGCAGTCACGTCTCCGTAAAAGTTTTTACTAATATTTAGCCCTTCATCGATTAAAGAACTACCACCAAAAATCAAAATCATGGCCATAAATAGATTAACCAAGATATTTTTGATTTTTGGTGGATGTTTACTCATAAAAAATTTTAAGCCTAAATAAATTAATGTGACGACACAAAAAAGAGCCAATACCTTACTAATCAAACTTTGAAACAGTTCATTAACACCAGCAGCGTTCAATAAGTCTTTTAAATCAAAGCTTTGATAAATTGTTTTTTCTAGTAAAGTATTGAGATTATATAACCCTTTAATCAAACCCCATAAAAAAGTATTACAAATCCAACTGAATACATCTTGATACTGCAGATAATTACCATAATCTTGTAAGACTTTCGTTACGGTTTTGGGATCTGCATCCCCATCCCCAAATAAGCCTGACCACCAGTTGGCAATGCCGGAAAATATTCCTCCAATGATCATTCTTTCACCGCCTTTTCAGCTTCTAGCAAAAGTCGTTTCCTTATAACCTCTGTAATTTCTTCATTTTGATGCAATTTTTCAAGGTATTCTTGCAAACGATCTATTTGCTTCTCTTCATAAAATTGAATAAGTAACTTTTGTGCCGTTGAGTTGTCTAAAGATTGAACGATTTTAATAAAAATGTTTTCTTTAGCTTCCTCTTCTATTTGATCGTGCATATTGTGATAAAGTCGACGTGCATAGATATCAGGTAGAAAATAATCGTAATCAATTTGTAAAGCCTTAAGATCCAAGTCCGCATGTGTACAATGTATGTCTATATCATTGATATCCCACGATGGATTGAAATCTTCAATATATTGATAAGCATAAGGAAGATTCGTTTCCCCATGATTAAAAATAGGATACGGCCGTATTTTATGACCTTTCAAATCTTGTCGTTTTAAAGGAGCGAGTACAATCGTTTCACCTTCTAAAAAAGTAGAAATTCTTTCAGGAGTTAAGATACGATCTGAATCAACATTGCGATTGATATGAGTATTCATACCTAATGAATTGGTGGTACTGTTCTCTTGTTCAACCGTCTTATTCCCCACTTTTTTGGAAAATTCTTCGATGGTATTATCGTCTGTCGACATAATATAAATATGTGTCTGACAATTTTCTTTGATAATCGCTGCGTTTTGTTCCCCATACTTCGCATAAAGTTGCTGATAGGATTGAATAAACAGATCCCACAACATGTTTCTACCAGCTGTGACTGTCATGATTCCTTCCATATTATCCATTGGTGGCATATTCCCAAATTCATCTAAAATAAAATGAATCCTACGGTGACATTTATCTCCTTTAGTCTTAACACATTGCGTAGATAATTCTTTATACAACTGACTAAGAAAAATACTAACAATGATATGGTTAGATGGATCATAATCAGGTGTGAGCATAAAAATAGCCATTGGTTTATCGGTATAGTGCATCCGAATAGACTCTACTAATAAGTTACTTTTATCCTCATCTAATGTTAGAACAGCTTCTTTTTCTAATTCTGGTAAATGGGTTTCTCCTCGTTTTTTTCGATAAACGATATTTCCCTCTTCGTCTTTCAATACTCTTTGAGAAAACTCATACCAAGCAACATATTCTTTTCCTTGATGATCGTATTTTAAGCAAACATGATCTCCCTGCTCTAAATGACAATCAAAGTTGATTTCACAAAAACCTCTATAACCTACTTTGACACGTTCCTCATGAAAATTTTTCCCTTGATGATAAAACTCTACAACAATTCGCTGATTTAACAGACTCTCGTGTAGTTTGAGATCCAAATACTTCGGAAAACCAATGGACTTATAATCAATGGTTGATTGAGAAGTCATTTTCGCAATTTTCGTTAGGGTAAATGGATTCAATCCTGTGATTGCCGTCGATAAAATATTCCCTTTTGCTTTATCAGAACCAATTTTTGTTGCCCCATATTGTTTTTTTGCTATGTTTCCAGGTGGTAACTGATTCATGAATTCATCTAAGGCATTAAGTTGTTTGTAATCATTCTCAGGATCTTGATAATTAAAACCGCCAATTTCAGAAAGAAGCTCAACAAGATTATTGGGTGTTAATTTGGAGTAATCCCCTGTTTGATCGGCTTGTTCTAACAACGCAAAAATAAGCGCATTTACAGCTTTCTGCGCATTTTCGTTAAAGTATTTGTTGTCTGAAGCATTGGCATCATAATAAATCGTATTCGTAAAAGTATTGGTTAACTGCGTTGCAGTATCTATGTCTCCTCGCTTCCAGTATTTCACGATGAGTGCCAATGGATTATCACTCATTGATTGCAGTGGATCGGTGATATTAAATGCATACACATCATACCCTCTAGCTTCTAGTTCATCTTTACTAGCAACATATAATTCTGTTTTTGGATCATTAACAACCATTGAACTTTGTCTTTCTGCACGAGACAAATTGTCAATGGTTGCTAAAACTTCTATCTGTCCTTTCCCTGAACGGGAAGTACCAACAATACAAGTATTTACTGTATCCGTCTGAATATACCAGTACTTTTTATAATGAGTAATTGGTATTCCGCCATAACCAGGAAAACCTCCCTTTGATTCTGGTATTTGCGGATAAATTTGTTGGATTTCCTTTAACGTTTTTAATCGGTTATCTCCTTTTTGCCCATCTGCTAGAGGACGAAACCACATGTCCATTTTCAATCCCATAAGTATAGCTGGAACAACACAAATCGTAGAAACAACTAAACGTGTGCCTAAACTTGTTGTTGGGGTCAAAGGATTCCAAAAACCAGTTGAATCAAAATGGAATAACTGCGGCATTTCTTGTAACTGAAAAATATTCACTCCTTGTAAACTTCCTGGAATAATCTCAAATCGATGAAATGCTTCTGGTATTCTTGTAACAACATAGTTTAAAGGAAGATAAGCTAATCCACTATAAAAAATCTTTTGAGAAATACGTTTGTCATGTTTTTCTGGTAGCTCTTCTCCTGAAGGAGTATAGCGATAGAAATGAGAAAGATACCTATTCTTTTCTAAATTGAATCGTTTGTCTTTTCGTCTCGTTGTTTCTCTAACACGCATTATTTCACCTCATTTGATTCTGAACTTTCGGAAGTGTTTGATTGTACAGTTGAATCGCTTGATCCTTCTTTAGCCTTACTAGGATCACTCTCTTTGCTATTTTCCATACTTGACTCTGTTGTTGCCTGATTGGTACGATTCAATAATTCTTCCAATTGTTGTTCATACTCTTTTCTTGCTTGTTCTTGGGCTTCTTCCTTGATTGACGCCGTTGTGGCTACAGAATCAGCCTGTGAAGATTGATTGATATGATTAAAAGCAAATACTGTCCCTCCACCTAGAAGCAAGCTTAAACTTGCAATACATCCCACCATCCATCCGTTAAAGGAACGCTGTGGTGAAGGAGTTAGATTTGTTTGGTTGTTCATTGGGGTTTGAACAGCAGCTACTGAAGGCGTTGGTTGAGGTTGTGCTAGATAATTTAACTGTGCTTGTCGCAATGTATCCATTTGTTCTTGACGTTCCTTACGAGCAGCTGCTTCTTTTTCCTTTTCTTGCTCTAACCGTTGTTTTTCTATCGCCATTTTTTGTTCCGCAAGATCCTGTTCACGTTTTTTTAATTCTAATTGTTCGCGCTCTTTTTCTTTTTGCCGTTGTTTTTCTTCTTGTTCTTTCAATTCTCGTTGTTGAATTTCGTACTCTTTTTTCCATTTTGGAATTTGTACTTGTAATTCTTGCTGGATCTGTTCGTGTTTTTCCATAAGAACTTCAGTCGTTGTTTGATATAGCTTATTCAGTTGTTCATTTAATTCTTTGCTAATCTTTAGCTTATCTGTACGCAAACCTCGGTAAATTTCTTCTTTTCGTTCTTTAATACGTTCTTTTAACAAGTTTTCTTTTTCTTTCGATAACGCTTCTTGATTCGTCTGAGTAAAATTATTGATCTTTGCTACACACAAGGAATACGCATTGTCGCGTTTCTTTTCGTATCGCTCTTTAATTTTTTGTACTTCTTCTTCAATCACTCGCTGTTCTTCTTTATTTAGTTCCTCTTTTGCTTTCTCCCAATTAGACGACTGTTCCGTCGCATACTCATTAATTTCTTGATCTGTTTCTTGTTGACGTTCTTCAAAGGTGGCTAATAAATCTTCTTGTGCAAGCTCATGCCAATTTGTTGATTGGACAGACTCTAACTGTTCTAAAAGTGTGCCTTTACCCTGTGAGATTAATTCTTCTTTACTCTCTAAAAATGCTTGATAGGTTTGGGGTAATTGATATTTCGAATAAAGCTCATTTAAAAATAATTTGTTTTTTTCTTTCATCCATTCATGCTCTGGCGGATATTGATCCAAAATATAATCAAATACAGTTGCCTTTTGTATCTCTATTTCGTTTTTTTCTACTTCTTCACTGATAAGTGGTTCAATATATTCCTGAGAATCCCCTTCAGTCCATGTTGACTCTTCATTAGCTTCAACTGGATCAACTTCTACTTCGGCCGTCTCATCATCCTCCATTGTTTCTTCAAAGGGATCTACCTCCAACTGACCCATCACATCGTTCTCTTCCTCAAATATCGATTTCTGAGTCGGAATATCAGCTTGTTCGTCAACATAGACTGTCTCTTTTTCTTTTGACTCCTTCTTTGGAAATATTTGTCGTTCCCATGGTACTTCTTCATTTACTTCGACTTCACTCCCTTGATTCACTTTTCTTTGGTCGCTCTCTAACTCTTCTTCTAAAACTTGTAAAAGTTTTTCGTTTCGATAAGACTCTTCCACACTCATAGTTTCATCCGTTTCTTTAAACACATCAAGGCGGATTAAATCCATCAATGTAGGATAGAAACCTTCTGAAATTTGATAATCCAGTTGCCCAAAAACGTATTCTGTACCAGCTTTCTCTATTTTTCCTTCTGTGTCATGTAACGTGAGAGTCAACTTAACAGAAGATCGACTTTCGTGTTCCAGTACTTTCCCTAACACATGTAGCTGTTCTTCCGTTTCAATGACAGAATATTTAATTGTTTTCGGTAAAAAAGAAGTACGCTTTCCTACTTCCTTCGTTGCTTTTTTAATTAACTCTTTATCTGTTTTGGTATTGCCTGCAATCGTAAAGTACATGAATATTCTCCTTTCATAAAAAAGGAGTAAAAAGTATCGACTACTTCTTACTCCTACTTTTTTACTTTCTTATAATCCTTGAGGTGTTTGCCCAAATAATCCAAATAACGAAGTTATGATAGAAGCAGCCCCTAGAATAACACCTACCCCCATCAATACATAACCTACGTGCATCTTCCCGTTTTCAGCTCCTCTTCGTCCAAATAGGAAGAAAAGCCCCCCAATAACAATGGAAGCAACGGCCGCAACACCAGCAAAAATCATCAAATTGTTTTTTAAACTAGTTGCTGCAGTTTGTAATGCTCTAAAAATATCAACCGCAGCTACTACTTTCGGTTGTGTTAAAAAATTCATTGTAATTGATTCAAACATAAAATTGTTCGCTCCTTTTAGTGTTTAATAATTTCATCGAAAACAAGCTTTTCACGTTCACGTTGATAGATATATCCTTCTAAGTCCTTGTCTTTTCCCCGTAATAGGTCAAATTGTGCTTTTTCAAGGACTTCTTGTTTCCACTGTGTTTCAGATACACCGCGACGTTCTAAGATTTTAGACGCGGCTTTTTCAAATGGCGTTTTAGCTTTTGCCACTGTGATTCCTCCTTCAGGATAAATAAAAAGACTAGCAATCACTCGCTAGTCTTTTGTAACTTGTATCCAGATTTAGTACTGTATTCTTTTAATATTTCACTTTTATCTCGATGTTCTTTTTCGTTTGTTGGAATAAATTTAAACGTTTCTAAACCGTCTTTGTTATAGGGAACTATTAAGGCTGTTTTACCTATGAATAAATCTATTCCACCTGAATCGATTACCTTATATCTTTCTAATCCTTTATAGTCTTTTAGCTTCTCAACTGTTATTTGTACTTGTTCAGGATGCCAAACACTTTCGGAATATTCCCATGTTGTATCGTCTATAATTTTCAAATTATTAACAAGACCACCTACTTCTTCTTTCCAAACAGTTCCTGGTTGCAATAAACTATTATCTTCTTTAGCTTCCGATTTCTTATTACTTGAACATCCACTTAAAATAATAAAAAATATTGCAAACATAGAGACAAACCATAGTTGCTTTTTCTTCATTTTATTTCTTCTTTCGTTGTTTTATTTTAGTATATCAAATAACGAAAGTAGCAACAAACCTCATTTTGATACACGGGGAACGGATACTCATAATTTCCCACCTTTCTATAAAAACTTTCTCTCTTGATATTGTGATTTATTACAAAAAAGAGCTATAATAAAGAAAAAATCAAGAGGGAGCATTGCAATGTACGCTGATAAAAAGAAAATCGAATGGTTGCTGTTTGATAGTGGTAAATCAGTTCGTTCTATATCTATAGAATCTGGCGTACCTTTAACTACGGTCAGTGATCTCGCAAATAAGCGCTCTAGTATAGACAATATGAGATTCATCAATGCTATAAAATTAAATAAATTAGCTGAAGAAACCATTGATACTAACGCTTCAACTAAGTAACAAATTAAGAAAAGCCAGAAATACATGAGGCTTTTCTTAATTTTTTTATTGACCATATCGGTTTACCGATATATAATGATTTTGTAATCGATTTTAACTAATTTTTAGGAGTTGAAAATATGAAATTATTAAACCCAAAAACTGTTTTAGCTATTGGAACATTTGCTGCCACACTTGGTTTCGCTGGATCTGCTGATGCTGCTTCAACTAACGTCATGTATCGCCTTTATAATCCAAATAACCATGAACATTTTTACACCTCTAGCACAAAAGAACGTGATCACCTAGTGAAGATTAAGTGGGGGAATTATGAAGGCCCCGCTTGGGAAGCACCGACTAGCGGTGGTCATCTTGTCTATCGTTTATACAATAAAGGTCTTCGTGATCACCATTACACAGCTAGTTGGGATGAAGTGAAATGGTTGACTAAAAATTACGGCTGGACTTATGAAGGGCCTGCCTGGCGTTCTGCCGAAAAAAATAATAAACCGATCTACCGCCTTTTCCTTCCTGGTGTAAAATCTGGCTCACATCACTACACTGCAAGTTGGAAAGAAGTACAATGGTTAACCAAAGACTATGGCTGGAAATACGAAGGTATCGGTTGGTATGGCGCTGACACCTCTAAACCCAAAGTGAATAAATCAGCTTTAGAAGCTCTTTATACGAGCGTTAAGGGAACGAAAAAAGGTGACTATACCGACAATACCTGGAACGCATTTCAAACTGCTTTAAATAATGCTAATAAAGTGTTAAATGACTCAAAAGCGACTCAAAAACAAGTGGATAGTGCTAAAAATAATTTAGATTCTGCTTACAAGGGATTAAAGAAAAAACCAGCACCTACTGTGAATAAAGCTGAATTACAAGCTTTATACAACCGAGTAAAATCAACTGCTAAAGGAGATTTTACAGAAGAATCTTGGAATGATTTTCAGACTGCTTTATCCAATGCTAAAAAAGTACTAGACGATTCTAAGGCTTCTCAAGCCCAAGTAAATAATGCTAAAAATAGTCTAGATGCTGCATTTAAAGGGTTGCAACACAAACCTGAAACGCCATATATGGTTACCATTAACCATATTGACAATCAAACAGGTCAAGTGATTGCTACAGATCAAGCACAAGTGACTTCTGGTTCTACTTACACCGCTAAGGCAAAAGCATTTAAATATAGCGAAGGCGCTAAAGATAATTTTAGCTACAAAGTGATTGGTAATGATACTCAAAGCCAAACGATCACAGGTAATACAACAATCACCTTCAATTATAATCAAGTGCATCAAATCAATTTGTTGTGCAATAACAACTACAAAAATGAGGGGCGAGTTGATATTTTGAAAGAACAGATAATCAACGTCACTCACGGTGAAAGTGTCACTTTAACTGCTCCTGCTATTCAAGGATATGTTTTAGACGATCGGGTAGAACCAACAAATTCAGTAACCTTAAACAATGTGACTGAAAGTCAAAATTATATTTTCAACTACACTCGTAAATTTAATGTGACTGTTAATCATGTAAATGCTGATACCAACGCTGTTCTCTCTAGTGAATCAAAAACAGTATACGAAGGGGATAGCTTCTCTACTCCTTGGAAAAATATGACTGATCAAAATTATTTCTTGTGTAGAAATGACGATCCTTCCATTAGCGTAGATAAAAACGGCCAACGAGTAATCAATAATGTTGACCAAAATCGAACGATCACGTTCAAATACAAAAATATCTCATTAAGTGATTTAAACAACTATGTGCGTCAAAAAGAACTTGTATGGTTAAATAATTATCGTCAACAAAACGGTGCAGCTCCAATGCAATTTAATGATATCGTTCAACAAGCTGCTGATATACGTGCAAAAGAATTACAAGTAAGCTTCAGTCATTATCGACCTGGCGGCGGTACTTTCCAAGATCTCTTAGAAAGTTTAGGCTGCTACGGCGCTAAAGGAGAAAATATCAATAGTTTCTACCTTTACGTTGACGAGATCCTTTCAGATACGGGAGCAGTGAATGCCATGATTATGTGGAAAGATAGCGCTGCTCATAACGCAAACTTACTTTACAACAATCAAAGCATCGTTGGGTTATCTCATGCTTATGAAGTTTCTGCAGATGGATCACTTTCTTCAGACAACGTATTTATTAGTGCCAATCCAATTTTCAAATAGAAAAACAAGGCTGATTTTCAGCCTTGTTTTTTTGTTTAATTGAACTTCAGAGCCACATAACTAAGAGTAACTAACACAAGTAATACTAAGCTAACCACTAAAATTGTTACTAAATGTGTAGAACCTGTTCTAGGAACAATGACTTGTGGCAAGTTAGGATCAACACCAATTGTTACAACATTCGTTTTATTAGAAACATTCTCTACTGCTGCTACGGCTTGGTTATCAATATTTTTTTCTGACTGTAGTGGAGTTTTAGCTGTAAATATCAGTTGAATTTCTCGTCCATCTAAAAGATTTTTACTTAAGAAATCAGCGGAAGCTTCCCATTTCAGCGTTCTTAAATTGCTATCATAGGTTAGTGTACCTTCTGAAGTAATATCTTTTCCTGTACTCATATCTATCACTCGCGCAGAACCTTCTTTATACGTCAAACGAGCTTCCACTGGATCTTGAATACTAAATTGCTTGTAATGATCTGACGCAATGTCTACACCTTTTGTATGCCATTTTTGTGTGACTAGATATTGTACTTCAGATCCTGCATTTAAAGGAGCTGTAGGCGTTCCTTTTTTACCATCATTTCGACCATCAACATCTTTCCCATCTTGTTCCACTTTTTTATTTGGTTTAAGAGAGAAATAGTTTTCTACTGTATTTGTTTTTTGTATTCCTTTGTTCGGATCATTGTTAAACGTTACAGTAGCCACATTTGGTGCAATTCCTTTTGCATCATTTTTTGCTTTCATATGGAGCTGCAAAATATAATCCCTACCGTAATTTGCAGCGTTATCTAAAAAGCTGTCAGAAGCAGTATAAGTGACTGTATTACCTGATACAGTTAATTTTCCTCCTGTATCAGCTTTTTTCCAAGTCCCATTCGCTTCAACATACCACAATGCGCCATCATAGTTTTTCCCATCCGATACCATATCAAAATTTTTGCTGTCAAAGGTATCAGTGATTTTAAATGATTTGTATTTGTTCATTGTGTTGACTGTTAATGCATCAAACTTTTGGTGAATATGATAGTAAACATCTGATCCTTGTGGAATCACTTTTTTGTCAATATTGTGTGCTGCCTCTTCAGTATTAGCTTTGTTAAACACTTCTTTTGTAGGCTTCGATGGTTGTGGTGTCCATAGCAATGCAGTATCAAAGCTAAACATCATACTATTCGTATTTGCGCCAATCATGAATGTTGGGGAAGCGCCTTGAAGCGTATACGTTACACCACTTCTGTGATAAGTATCAGCTCCTACAACATCGGTGAAATGATCATTCGAGCTATAAGCCTTTTCTGCACGTCCTCCCACTACTTTTGAAATTAAATTGTTTGTTGATAACGCAGGAGCTTTGTATTCTGCACATGCTGTATCTGTTGTGACAAAATAAGGTAAGCTACCCATTTTTTCATACCCAACAAATTCTCTCATATCAATATTACGTTCACCGACAGATTCATTATTGTCATTATACCAAGACACACGTTGCTGATACTGTCCATTTAAACTGTAAATAGATAGAAATGTATCATTCAACTCAATACCAGCTGCTCTCATCGATCTCATTTTTGAATTAATTTCTGGCTGTGGTTCACTCAAAGCTACTTTTGTTTTTGATCCTGAATACTTAAAATCTAGTTTTACATTCATAACGTTGATTGACTGCATGAAAAAGCCTCGATAAATGTTTTTATCAAAGAGCAAATAATTATAATACTTTTTCCCATTAATTGTTTTAGCTAATCCGTCTTGGTTAACCCCAGCGTGCGCTACAAAATTAGAAAAAGTTACGTCGCAATCAATTTCTTTTCCTAGATAAGTGCCCACCTTTTGATAATGGGCAACAATTTTTGACGTGCTTTTCAAATCTTTGACTTTTGGCCAAGCAAGTACTTTTTGTTTTTTAGTTGAATACTCATCTAGTATCTTAAATCCATTGATCCCAGTTACTTCGATATTTCTCAATGAATCACTATCATGATAAAGTACCAGATTATTATTTTCTCTGATTTGACTCGGATCAACTTTTTCTAAGGCCTGGACTGCAGTTCCCCTTGCAAAAAGAAGAAGGAACAAAAACAACACTAAAGTAAATACTCTTCCCGTAGTGCAATGAATTTTATTTTCCATAATGCCCTCCATCTATTATTTTGTTAAACGATTGTAAGCTTCTCATTCTTTTTTTCCTAATACCCACGTTACCAATCCTGCAAGAAGAAACAAACTAGCCATAAAAATTGGATTGATTAAGAGCATGTTAATCACTTCTAGTGGCATGGAAGCATGCTGGATATTTAGAAAATGAACGAACAATCGTTGATATCTTGGATAAATTGATAATTGAGAAAAAACTAAACCGCAACACAATATTGTTGCGGCTAAAAAAGATAGATTAAAAGCTAACATTTTTATTATTTTCATCATTTCATCCTAATCGTTAAAAAATAAATGAGTGAAAAAATCCCAACAATTATCAAAAAAGTTTTTCTTTACACCAGTTGATACAACTTTTTTAATTTCTTCTTTCGGCTCTGATTTCTTTGATTTAGGATATAACCAAACATCCGTCAAAAATTCACCCTTTTCATCTGAAATAGGTGTCAATAAAATAATATCTTCGCTATTTGAAATGTTTTCAGGGCTTGATTCATTGACGATATAGTATGCTTGTTTTTTGTTTGCAGGTACTTCAATTGAAAAATCAATCACACCTTCCTGATCATCAATTGTTTTGGTTTCTCCTTCAGTCACTTTTTTCAACTGGTCGTATGAAAGTTTTTTTGCTCGATCTTTCAATTTTGACTCAATTATTTCTACCGATTGATTTTTCTCATTATCATCTTGTGTCATTTCTTCTAAGATATTCGTGATATCGTAGACAATAAACTTTGCGCCATTGACACCTTCTTGATGAGCTACTTGCCTTCCTTGATTGTTGATTCGATTCGAAGAAATAATTTTTTGAATATGAATGTTTTGCTTGATTACTTGCGTATCTTCTACTTCTTGCAGTTTTTCTGAAGTCTCTGAAGAACTTTCTGACGTTGATTCCGCTGATTCAGTAGAACTCGTACTTGAATCTGCCGTTTCTTCTGCAGTGTTCTTCGAACTGTCCGTGTCGCTTGTTGCAGTTGTTGAACTATCTGTTGTCTGACTGGTAGTTGGAGTGGTACTGCTATCAGCAAAAGATATCTGTGAGTAAGCTGCAGTTGCAAAGAGAGCTGCTACACAAACAAACAGCCATTTTCTCTTATTCATTCCGATCTCCTCCTTATTTTTTTTATAAATAAAAATAATAGGAACGCAAAAAAAGCGAATAGCAGTGCTAATCGCCAATCCAATGAAATTGATTTCCTATTTTTTGCTTTTTTCTGTAGTTTTAAATCTTCTTTACTGAATGAAACTCGTTCACCATACACTAAAAAGCGGTGTGAGTTGACACCTTTTGGCGTGCAGGTCATTAACGTAATCCTATCTTGGTCTTTTTCAGGCATGAGATAATCTAAATAATTCTTTTGTAATTCTTCTGCTTTAACTTCTTCAATTCGATAAATTTGATAGGCATGTTGTTCTTCATTTACCTTAATAAAGAATTTTTGCCCTTTTTTTACTGAAGGCAAATCATCGAAAAGATTATCTTTATAAAGTCCACTGTGCCCTGCGATTAAAGGATTTTTACCGTTTCCTCCTGTAATATCGCCAGTTCCTTCCGTAATCCCTACACCATTCTCTAAAATTTTTTCGGAAGTTCCGTCATAAATTGGTAGTTTTAAAGAAATACTTGGAATTGTAAGAACACCAACAGGATCGCCTAACTCTATTTTCGCAACATCCAAAGAAGAATCTGTTTTTTCAAGATTTTCAATGGCTAAAATTCTTTGCTTTTGTTGAAATTTAGCTACATTTGTTTCCACAACTGGAATTAAATAGACTGCTACTGCCGACAGCAACCAAAAAAATATCATCAGTTTGTGCATGACTCTTCTTTTTGGGGGCTTACGAATAATCATTAGCTGATCCTTCTAGGCTTTCTTCTTAAAGTAAACAACTGCAGAAAGTGCCCCTGCTCCTAGCAACAAGCAAGAGATCAATACATACGTTTGGAAACCATTACTACCTGTTAATGGAATAGCTGCTTTTTGATTATTTTTAACAGTGATTCGATTTTCCTCTTTAAATGAGTTTTTGTTTACTTTAAATGCAATATCTTCTGTTAATTTTTGGTAACCAGTTGGTGCTTTTGTTTCTTCCAATGAATATTCACCTTCAGTTAAACCAGTGATTTCAAAGCGCCCTTCTTTATCTGATTTTAGGATCGCTGCATTTGCTACATTGTCTACCCATACTGCTTCTTTGACACCGTCTTTATCCGTATCAACTAATCCACCCTGACACTCCACACGACTAAAGTCATGGGGTTCTTAGGTAATACACCCAAACGGGCGCAAATTTACTAAGCTATCCCCGAAAGTCCTTCGGTTCTAATGTTTATACTAGCGTTGATATCTCTGTCATGATTTGTTCCGCAATTGCTACAAGTCCATTCTCTAATATCTAACTCTTTCTTACCGTCATTATGACCACAAGAAGAACATATTTGCGAGCTAGGGTAAAAACGGTCGATTTTTACTAACGTTCGACCTTTCCATTCACACTTGTATGTTAATTGCCTTACAAATTCACTCCAAGATACGTCTGCTATTGATTTAGCTAATTTATGATTTCTAACCATGCCTGTTACATTCAAGTCCTCAATACAAATGATTTGGTTCTCATCAGTTATACGAGAAGACAGTTTGTGTAAAAAGTCATTTCGTTGGTTAAAAATCTTTTCATGGATACGTGCCACTTTCACTCTTTGCTTTTGGTAGTTTTTGCACTCTTCTAATTTACGATTATGCTTCTTTGCTACTTCTAAGCGTCTTGAAAGTTTACGTTGCTCTACCACTAAGCGTTTTTCTAATGATCGATAGAATCTCTCGTTTCCTATCTTCTCACCTGCGGAAGTTATGCAGAAATGAGTAAGACCCAAATCTAAACCAATGGATTCCGTCACAGGATCTTTTTGGAAGTTTTCAATATCGACTAAAAAAGTTGCAAAATATTTTTCTGTTTTTGACTGGCTGATTGTCACATTCATTAATTTACCATTGAAACGCAACGTTTCAGCCATTTTTACCCAGCCAACCTTGGATACATAAAAGTAGTTTCTATTCACCTTTATACCCATAGCTGTTCGATAGGACTTTTTGGAATACTTCTTACTTTTGAATTTAGGAAATCCAAAAGTAGAGTTGAACGTATTTTTAAATGCTTTATTTAGATCCATGGCTACTTGGCTAAGTGGTTGAGCTTCAACTTCTTTTAGCCAAGCGTATTCTTCCATTTTTTTCAATGAAGCATACGTTGTCTTATCTTCTTTGTAATCGGCATTTTCTTTTTTCTTCTTGTAATTCGTTATTCGTTGATCTAGTAGAAAGTTCCAATAGAAACGAACGCATCCGAATGTTTTTTGAAATTGAATTTCTTGCCGACAGTTGGGGTAAATCCTGATTTTATGAGCCTTTTTCATTTCTGCACACCTCCTTAACGCAATCAATATCTTGTTCTTTGGTTCTCAACATATCGCTTGATAATTTCGCTAGATACATTTCCTGCGGTTGAAACAAAGTATGAACGTGTCCAAACACTTGGCATTTTACTTAAGTGTTCAAACTCTTGCCGGATTATGCTAGATGTCTTACCTTTTATTATCTTCATGATTTTAGAAGGAGAATACGTAGGCTGAACATTTATTAATAAATGACAATGATCTTTATCTGTTTCTATTGCAATGATGTTCCACTCGTTTTCCTTTGCTATTTCTTGAACGAGTGCTTTAAATCTAGCATCTACTTCAGAATTAACGAATATTTTCCGACGATACCTTGGGCAAAAAACAAAGTGGTAATTGACTAACGATACAGTTGTCTTTGAGTATCTGTATTCGTTATCCATACCTTAATTTTAGGTTAAGCCATGTACTAAATCAATGTTAATATACACAAAAGAATGAAGAATTTTTTATGTGGAGTTTGTTCACATAGGTTCGCTACTTCCTATGCAGTTCTCTGATGAACTTCTGACACTTTCGTGCCAGCACAGACTATATCTTATCCGTTGGCTTTACCCAGTACGGCGAAACCACTTCCACACGCTTGTGTGTACTTCCCTCAAGAGGAATAGTCGTTGAACGTTACTCTGTTCGAGTCTTCGCTGCAGATTGCCCATTGTCGCAACACTTAGGATTTAACCATATGCTATCGAGTAAATTTTTTCTGCTTTCGCCACGGTCACGTTTGCCTATTTCAAGACTACGTTGTCGTTTTACTCGCTTTAGGGGTTCCCCGCAATTCAGTTTCTTTGTTGGGATATACGAGATTTTATATATTCCACTAAGCACAAGTTTCCCTATGCTCTTACAGTACAGTGCGGGCTATCATCCACACGGTTAAAACCGTGGGTTTTATCGCCCGCAAAAGCTATAATATTTTCCTTCTGCGTTTTTAGCAGCAAATTCTGCGCCTTCAAGCGGTGTTGCTTTGATTCCTGTTCCAAATAGTCCGCCATCAGCTTTTAAGAATTTTGCGCCATAAGTTACAGCGTCGGCTTTCGTTTTTTCATGGTGTTCTTCCTGATTGAATGGATTGTTGCTATAGACGAAATCCACGCTATTTGTTAATGGATTTGCGATTTCAGCACTATCATTCACAAACATGTTATAAGTCATTTTTAGATCTTGACCATGTAAATTCGCAACTGTATCACTTACTTGTCCATTATTTACGATAAAATCGATCACAAAACCACTATCAGAATTTTCGATTTTATAGTCAGTATTTTCTTTTAATACGACTGAACCATCATTATTTGTGACTTTGATATTTGCTTTTTCAGCGACATAAGAAAGTCCTTGTCCTGCTGTATCCCCCCATTTAAATACACTGTAAGGAGAAGTTTCGCTTTTCACTCCGTTTACTGTGATACCGTCTGCTCCGCCTGCAATGTCTGTTGGGATATGAATCGTTCCTTGATAATTTACTGCGTCACCAATTTGGAAAGAATGTTCTTGTCCTGTTCCATTTGTTACTGTTTTATCGATCACTGGTGCTTTATAGTTTACGTATGAAGCTTTTAAGTCACTTGTCACGCCATCATTCGTAATTTCAAAGGTTAATTTATTGTGCGCATCGTTGCGAGCGTCTGCGCCTAATAAATATTGATCTGCTGTTGGTTCTTTATCTGATCCCACTACAACTTCTGAAGGAACTTCCACAAAATAGTATTTTCCTAACGTCAAATCAGTAGCAGTCAGCTTTCCTTGATCATCCGATACAAGATCTCCTAATTTTGTTCCTTTTCCAGGTTCGCCCTTGTATAACTCAAATTTTGCCCCTTTTAAAGGTGTTTGTTTGCTTTGAGCTGTGCCATCGTCACCAAATTTCGTTAATTCAAAACTCAACTTAGAAACAATATTTTTAGGATATAAGTGAATGTCTTTTAAAAAACCTGAACCTGTATTATCAGTCATTGGCGCAATCACAACCATTGGTTTTGCTTTTTGTGTGACTAATCCAGCAGCGGATTTACTTTCATAAACCACATATACATTCCCTTTGGAATTGACATAGGCTGGTTGATCAGCAAAAGTGATCTCACCATTTTCATCTACAGCTGAAGTAATTTTATTGGTTGCATTCTTAACGTACTCACTGTTAGATCCCTTGTCTTCTACATCTTTAACGATTTCGTCCACTTTCGCGTTGGTTAGATCAGAATCTTCCCTCGGTAATACTTGATCCGTAATATTTCCTAACGTAAACTCAACATCACCATAATCTGCCTTGTTGTATTTCGTTACACCTGTAGGATATTGATCGTGCGTATAACCATCATTTTTGATCCCGTCAATATCAACATTCAATTGCGTTCCTTGATCGTACATTAATTTATGAACCGTGATATTGACCTTCTCTGGTGGCGTTTTTTGCGTGACATCTTCTGCATATGCTCGATATCCCTGAAAGCAGCCTGCAATGATTCCTAACATTCCAACAAGCATTCCAGCTTTTTTTACATACCGATTTATTGCCATTTTTTACTCTCCTCATTTCATATTTCAACGACTCGCGTTGATTACAACCTTGTTATTGTAGCTCTCCCTGTACCACGTATCTTTCTTTTCCTTGTGACGTATAAACACAAGTAAACAACGTTAATAAGGGTTTCTCTCCTTTCTTTGGTAAAGACAAGAAAGAGTTCTCTTCAGGAACGCCATCAATTAATTTAAAGTACTCAGATACGATAAATTTACACGTTACCTTGTAACGATAGACGCCATCGTTACTAACTAAGTCCATCACCTCCCCTAATGACAACTTTTGAATATCTGAAAATAAAACACCTGGCATTTCCATGTTGTGTCCTGCTAGAACATAGTTTCCTTTGCCCATTTCGGCATCCTCATAAAAATAAGTAGCCGCTCCAAGACTCAAAGTGTATTGATTTGCCCCTTTAAAAATCGGCAATGCTAAACCAAGTGCAGGAATCTGAATTTGTGCAAATACTTGTTTATTGACGCCCATTTCGATTGCTTCTTTTTGTATGGACAACATTTGCCCCAAAGACATATCATTATTGACGTTCGTTGCATCCTCCTTATAACTCTTTGCGTGTGCATTGATTTGATCTACGGGCATCTTTTTTTCTATATTTTGCTTAAACACATCTCCTTCATGTTTTTGGTAGCTAACATAGCCAAACACACTGCAAAAGACGATTAAAGCGACTCCTAAAAAACCAAATAACCATTTTTTCATCCATCTGCCTCCTTTCAGACAAAACAAAAAACACTTTTTCACAACGAAAAAGTGTTTTCTCTTATTACTATTCTATTTCATTTATCTGGTGGTTTTATATTGGTGTGTAGCCATTGCTAACATTAAGAATACAATTGGCACCCAACTGATTGTAGTTAATGTTTCTTCCATGAATGATTGACACATGATCGCTAAAAAAGCCCACAAGAATGTTAGTTGTCCGTTTGTCAGCTCACATTTTCTTACGAGCAACCATAAAAAACTAAGCAAAAGAATAATCGATAGAGCAAAACCAATCAATCCATAGTGATTGACGAGTGCGTGATACGTATTATGATTACCTAGAATCTGATTTCCTATATGGAAAAAGAAAGGTTCATCTCTACAAATATTTGTCCTGTTTTTTCGCCTAATGTTTCATAGAATTTGCGCCAAATTTCTTCTCGTCCTGTAAATAAATGAACTTTGTCTGACATTGCAGCAAAATAAGAAATCGGTAAAGCTAGAACCGAAACTGCTGCATACATCCAAAAGGACAAGTGTGTGTTTCGAAAAATCTTCTTAGGTAAAATTTCTAGGATAACGAAGATAACAAGCGCGTATAATGCTGCTTTCGATTGGCAAACCCAAATCGTTGCCCCAGCAAGAATCAACGCTGGTAATGATAGCAATCGCATGTACCATTTTCCAAATGAACTAGCAAATCCTGTGATAAGAAGAGCTAATGTCATTAAAGAACTACCTATCGTATTTGTATTGATCCAAATATCCGTTAAACTGGTTAAATTATCTTGATAGGTTTTAGCTTGTTCCTGAATATGGATTGTTTTTGTTACACCATCTACTTTTTCAGCGATTTTGTCCTTTAGATAACCTTGATAAGCAAAATAACTAAAAAGGAGAAAAACAATGATTACGCCCATGTAAGGATTAAATAAAGTTTTATTGTTTTTATTCATCTATCTACCTTCTATATTTGAATTAATTTAACTACATCTAACCAAGATAAACCACGTTAAATTTTACTATTCTTTTTATTCAATAACAATGCCACATCATAATTGATCATTTTCATATCATAATCGTCAAGAAACTTCTAATAATAGTTGGCAATTAGATCTTATTTTCACATAAGTTCGTCTCAACTGTTCAAAATTTTTCATTGATCCCAATAGACAGGCTTTCTCCTTTCCTGTTATCTGCATGTCACTGATATATTGCATGACAGATAACCTTTTAAGGTGTTTTTGTTTCATTGTTTTTAGTAACTTTTCTTCCATTTCTTTCGACACTTTTTTTCTATTTTCGATTTCTTTACAATTCATGAGTTTTCCTTCCTTTCATTATTTTTATCAAAATAAAAAAGCCTATGTACGCCATACGCTTTGGTCTTACTTCTTCAATTTTTTTCGTCTAATAACTGGACGTGCTGGTTTTAAATCTTTTATTCCGTTATGCTCTCTCCAATAGTCGAATTCTTTTCGTAATCTTTCTTTTTCCATATCTGTTCCTTTAGATAGGGCTTTGAATACATCTTTAGGTGAATAACCACGAGCTAACAGCTGTACATACCTTCCTTTTGTCAAAGTATCCATATCCATCGCATCTAAAACTGGTCGCGCCATCTAATTTTCCTCCTAAATAAATTCCTTACTGAATGCCTAAGGTAATACTACCTTTTTATTAATCGCCGTGATTCCTTCTAATCCTTTATCTGTAAAATCTAATTTGTATGGTTATTTTCCTAAGTAATTGGTCTGAGAATCATTACCTAATTTCTTTTTACTTTGAAAAAAATTATAGAATCTTGGATCTATTAAACCAATGTAGAATCAATGCTTAATACACAAGATTTTTGTTCATCAATAATTGTAAAAATGTCTTTTGTAGCTTCCTCCATACCGATTGATTGTAACGTTTCTTCACTAATTTTTTTCGCATCCTCTTGAATTGCTTCATTTCGATTTAACTCATGCAAACATCGAATAAATTCTTCACGATTTTCGATATCTGTTACTACTTGTTCATACAATTCTGCACATTCTTCTTCATTCTTTGCTGCGATTAACGCATAATAGTATGGTGATTTTACTTCGAAAAATTTCATAATTTATTCCTCCAATTTTTATTCTTCTTTATCCGCTACAAAGTCAATGATTTCAACACTGACAATATAATCACTCAAATATGACCAGGTATCTTCTACAGACAATTCGTCTCCTTTGTCGTTCGTAAGCGTCATTTTAAACCACTCATCGCCTTCATCATCTTCAGGTAGCAAGCCGAATCCAATTGGATTATCAGTCAATGTTTAATCGTATAAATCATCCTCGTCTAATGCTAAAACATCTAATCCTTTACAATTTCCGCCTCTTCTAAACGTCACAAATCCTTTGTAATCCCAACGTTGGAAAGAAACCTTAATAGTATGTGTGCCCAATCGTATATTCGGATCATAATTTTTCATTTGTCATTCCTCCATTACGTAAATTTCATTTTCTCTATGTTTTATATCAATTTTTTCACTTTATTCAGGACTTGTTCATATTTTATCGTTTTTCGTTTACTTAAAAATACATAAAAAATTTCGACTCGTTTATGGCGTCCGAAACGAGAAACCCTAGTAGACAGCGGTAAATGCTCGATTGATCCAATAATCAACGTCCTCGCAAGTATCTACATGTACTGCAGCACACGACACAATTTCTTGTGCGTCCTCCCCATTACGAGAAGACCTACTCCTTATTCCATGAGTTTGCGTCAAAGTCTAGATCCCTTAGTAGCTGCTCATGATTAATCTAGACGCTATTCTAACTTGTCTAACTTCTAAATTCCCTCTTGTTTACTCTGCGCTTATTATTTACACAAATTCATTTCACCACTATCCAAACAAGCGCATTTACTCGATTGACCAATTTTTTACGTTACCAATCGTTAAAACCTACCCCGTCACTCCCCGAAGGGAATTGTTGATAGATCAAGTCTACTCCTTATTTTTCTAGTGACTCTAAGTTACTTTAGAAGTCTCGACAATATTTTCAAGCAAGCGAAAAACGATAAAATACAAGTTATGAGAATGATCAATTCAGCTGATCAAACGCCCCATCCCTTTTGCGGTACAACGCAAGACTCCATTTTTTCTTCGACCAATCAGTACACCGTTTTGGTCATAAACATGTTTGATTGTTGGATATAGCTCTTTTAAGGGGATAGGATCTTTTAAAATTATTTGCTTTTGTTTCCCAATGTAATAAATCATTTCCTCTGAGACTTTGTCTTTCTGGATTATATATTTCTTACACTGCACAACGGCTTTACTTTGGCCAGTTGATAGTTTCTTCGTGATTTTCTCTGTAGCGGTACACCGTTTACCGTAGTGACAAATATCTTTGAGACTCAAAATTCCTGTATATGACATAAAATAAACCACCCAATTTCTTTAAATATTTTTAACAAGTTTTTCTTGTTATTTTTCAAAAATAGAGAATTGATTTTCGTTCATGACAAACAAAAAAGAGGGAACCCATCCAAACATGCGTTCCCTCTAATTTCAGCGTTCGTCATACGGCAAAGAGCCACACGGACATTTTTATAACATTATGCTTAGGCATAGATTCATCGTAATATCACGTATTTTTAACCTTAACACAGCCAAAAAAAGTGGTATCACTTTTGAATATCTGTTATACTAAATCCGTTGCGGGTAATACCGTAACACTGAAAGGTTAACGCATTAAGGGCCAAATCTTAATGCCGTGTATGAACGCTGACGAAGATTACCAGCCTTCCGAGTTCATACCGCCTTTCTTTTTTTTGTATTTTCAATTGTCCAAATTTATCGTCCAAAAGTGCAGAACGAAAATCAATTCATCACAGGCATAGCAGACAATTAAATTTAAAACAACTAAATTTATACAAAAAAATGTAAGCGAATAATATTCGTATTGCCTGAAAAGAAGTAATATCAAGATTTTTAGCTTGTTTAAATAATGAAATTATCTCTCTTCGAGTATTATTATAACTCAAAAAAAAGGAGTATGCAAACATACGTTCCCTTTTTTATATTTGAAATTAATTATTTCTTTTAACACTTATGACGTAAAAGGCTACGTTTGTGATTTTTATCATAATATTTTAACTTATAAATTCTATTAAAATAGCTATTATTTTGTAATATTCGTAATATAATTAGAATAATAAAAAATTTTTAATTTTAATGTTACTCCATGAAGCAACAATCACTTTGTCAGTAAAGTTTCACTCTAACCAGTCTTTCGTAATAGTGCTTGGGGAGCTTTCAGAATTCAAACGTTTTTCACTTGATACTTTAGCAGCTATTGGTTTTTCGATAAACCAATTTTTTACATAGACAAAAATCAGGTTCTGGATATTTTCGACTTTTTCGGTTTTTAATTTTTGATAGGCTTTTAACAGTGTCGTGTATAATTCTTGTTCTGCATTGACATAATAACTATCGAGTTCTTCAAAAACTATCGAAATACCACTTTCTATTTCAGCTTTTTTCTTTGCATTATGAATAGTCTGGACGGTTTTTTGAGCTTCACTGTAACTTGAAGAAAATGTTTTTATCAAATTTAATACTCGTTCAGGGACAAACGTAGCAATGCTGTCGTTTGTCATAATTGTCTCAAAATTGTCTAACAACAATTGATCTTGTAGGCGGTCTTTTTCAGTGTCTATATTGTGTCTATTAGTGTCTAATATATTATTATTAAGTTCTGGTATGATTTTCATACCCTCTGATTTATCAACGTTTTGGCACGGTATGATTTTCATACCCTCTTGAGCCCCAAGGGATTCAGCGTCTGATTTTTCGTCGAGGGTGGGTATGATTTTCATACCCTCTGATTTATCAACATTTTCCCTATTCTCTCTATCAAATTTTTCGAGTAAGTAGATATCATTTTCTGAGACTTTTAATTCTGCTAGATATAGTCTATTAGGATTATTTTTCCCTAACTGTTTGTTAAATCCCATCTGCTTTTGTAATAATAAACCAAAGGATTCCAACTCTTTTTTGATTGCTATCGCTTTTTGTTTTTGGCAGTTTAATACGCTACATAGTTCATTTGTCGTATAAGTAAAATAAACGTTACCTTCTTCATCGATTTGCCGTTTGCTGATTGCGATCTCTAATCTTGCTTTTAAAAGCATATAGGCAATCTTAGTTGAATCTTTCATTTTTTTGTATTCGTCAGAAACAATAAAGACTTTTGGAAATTGATAAAATAATTCGTTGTAAACTCTATCCGCCTTAAAAAATTTAAAATCAGTCATTGTAGATCCTCTACTTTCACGTTGTTTTATTTATGTAAAATTACCTACTCTTTTCGAAAATAGCAAAGATAAATAAAAAATGCAAACGCATTAAAACTGTTTTTTAATTAAATACTACCTAAAATCAGAAATAAAATGAATTATGTACTACCTTTAAAGTCATTAAGAACTACTTTAAATAAATATTATTTATAATTAAATACTACCAGAAGAACGTATGAATAAAATTTAGTTTTAAAATTAAAGATAATTAAGTACTACCAGTGTCAAAACAAAAAATAAATTAAGAACTACCTTATGCATATAAAACATACTACCATTACTAGCAATATATACTACCTTATTTCAGTAGTATATATTATATTATTCTTATAAGACAAGGCTTTAGGCTAGAAAACAATAGATTATATACTACTAAAGAATACAATAAGTACTACCAATGTCAGATATATATAATAATTATGTACTACCATTAAAATTAACTTATTTAATAAGATACTACTGTGTTAATCTGAAAAAAATTACTTTAAAGTAGTTACATACTACCTGTTAATTTAGATACTACCATTAATACTTAAATTAGATACTACCTATATTTATATTAAGTACTACCGTTCTAAGAATAAGATAATAAAAAAATACTACCAAATTGCAATTAAATACTACTTAAAATGTAAAAAATAAGAACTACCCAAATTAGGTAGTTCTTAATAAGAGAATATCAGATAAATTTGTACAAGTCATAAAAAAATTAATCTTAAATTTTTAAATATATATACTTGTTAATTATAAACTACTTTATTTAGGTAGTACATAATTAACAGATAAAACTACATGCTTGTAGTTTGTCTAGCTAATGAGTTGCATATGATTTATATAAAGGTGTGCAGCATAACTTAGTTGAAGTTAAGAGAATAGAATAAATATTTTTTGTTTTGCTAATAATTAAACACTACCTAAATATGGTAGTGTTTAATTATATAATATTCATTTTGTTACAAATAATCGTATTATAAAAGCATAACAATTGAGATAACTATTTTTTTAGATTATTTAAGTACTACTTAAATTAGGTAGTACTTAAATTTTGGTTTAAGGTAGTAGGTAATTAAGAAATAATATATATCTTCTTTTATAATAGAAGGGAAGAGGCCTAGTTAAAAGCAGCGACAATTAATAACAATGTATTTAATGCTTCACAAAATCCATTTGGTGGACAATGCATTGTTATTAGCGATGATCTACCGTTCTAAGTAGTTTTTTCTATTGGTTGCATTCGTGACTAATTATGGTATAATTATGAGTAACAAAGAGGTATTTCATTATATCACCAAACCCCATCAGCGTGCAGGCTGATGGGGTTTTTTTTACGTTTCTATATTATAGAATTAACTGGTAGGCTTACTGTCTTTTTTGGCAATTTTGCAATCAAGCCACTTGCAGATGTAGTGTGCAGTTACCTCTGCAAATGGCTTGATTGCAAAAACAAAATCAAAAAGGTATTTCATTATATCTCCTCCTCCCCTTGCCAGATTAGGCCGGGGTAGCAGACAGCAAAACTATTATAACATAACTGAAATACCTAAATGACATATACAGATATGATAATTGATGTATTGATTTTTCTAACAAAAGCACATATTTTAATATATACTACCTATTTTAGGTAGTATATATTTTTAGATATAATATCGATCAGTTTTGAGGAAATGAAATTCTAGATATTTTTTGCTACATAGAGTTACTTTCAATATTTTTTAACGTAATTAGGCAGAAGTCACTCATCCTCTATAGGTTTGTGATGAAATTGCTATTGATCCATTTAAGTAAGAGCAAAAAACTGGAGGTTTATCAGGTAATTGGTCTAATGGATTTAAGTATGCGGTCACCGTGTATAGAGTTGCTTATGAGATTCAAGAAAATAAAGTTATTCCAGTATTGCTATATGGAACACATAACAATTTTTATGAATTAGCCGAGAACACTCGCAACTTTATTCGTGTAGATGAATCGGCTTCGGTTGAGTTATAACTTTAGCTATATCAATCAACCGACCGACATATGTTAAATCTATATATAATAAAAATACCTACTTAAATGGATGTTAACGGAAGTGTATGGTGAGTAGTTCACTCGTATTTTGATATCGTTTGTACATGTTTTCAGCGTTCTAAGTGGCTTATTTTGTCCAATAATAATATGGAGTGGAATCCCTTAAGAAACACCGTTGGCAATTGTTGTTATAACATGTTATAATTTATTTATCAAAAACTAAAAGGAGTGTGATAACATGGGAAAAGAACTAAAGGTTAGAAAGATCGGCAATAGCGTGGGAGTGATCCTTCCAAGTTCTCTTGGATTAAAAAGCGGAGACACTATCCAAGCCAAACAAGAAGGCAACTTATTCATATTAGATACTACTCAAATAGCAAAAGAACACGATCGCAAATTGATTGAAGAAAGTTTCCAAGACTTTGAGAAAGGTTTAACAGTTTCAGAAATTGAAATGGTAAAAGCTTTCGGAAAATACGGCTGGAGTGAATAGATGAAAGAGTACACGCTAGTTTATTCTAAAAGTTTCCAGACCAGCCTTGAAACGATAATAGAAGAATGGGAAAATGATCTTGCTCTTTCTCCAGCCAGCATAAAAAGATTTGTAGGTGCGATCCAGAAGGCTTTAGAACTAACCAAAAATTTTCCAACTATGCATGAGGAAGTTTCCGAAATCTATGGAATGGATATCCCAACATATCGGATCGTGATCGGCAAAAGCTATGCCTTATTTTATCGGATCGACCATGAAAAAAAAGAGATACTTGTAGGACGTATTTTCCAATCTAAACAAATGAAACTAGGCTTGTAACAATAATTAGGCAAAAGTCGCTCATCCTCTACAGGTGGGTGATTAATGCCGCTCGATATGGTTGTTAACCGTCGGTTACTCGAAGATTGATATATAAGACTTAGTACCTTTTTATTTTGCTCCATGTTATGGCCGAAGGTCTAAAGATACAATCATTAGTCTAGAGAAAAATTAAGAAACGTAGGAACTACGGGGATCGCTTGGTGAATAAGAGACACTGCTATTAGTGAAAAAATAAGATATCAAGTACGCTCTATTCCCAAAAATTTCGTGACTTTACTCATGAGAGGTTCAAGTAGTATATTTTTAATCAAAATTGATGTAACTTTTAATAAATACTACCTAAATAAGGTAGTATTTATTTTTGTGTTTTAAAAGAGGAAGTCCAATATATCTATGGGAAACTTCTTAAATATTATGTTGGTACATGAAAATATACATCCCTGCTAGACTATTTACAACATTTTACTTTGTACGTATTCTTGTTTTAAAAGGAATGGGATAAAATATAGGTACAATAACTATTTGATGCTAAATATAATTAATGGAGGAGAGATAGTGAACATACTTAATGAAAAAAGATATGTATGGTTTGCTGGTAAAAAATATATTACTACTTTCAAAAGATTATCCGAGTTAATGCAGCAGACTGTTAAAAGTGCTATGCCTGAAGGATACAAGTTTAATTTTGTTCAATCTTCAGTATCTACTGAAAGTATCTATTTTTCAATTCTTTCTGAGAGTAGGCTTTTTCATTTTAGAATAAGTTCTCATGTAAAGAAAACTGATGTTGATATATATACGTTCCGTACAAATAATTATAAAAATTTAAATGATTTGAGTAGAAGTATCAGTGAATATCTCAAGGGGAATAGCTATCTCAAGATTCGATTTTCACATATATTAATTTTACTACCATATTTGAATGAGAATTTCACCCTAATTCAAGTAGATAAGTCTTTCATTGCCTCAGGTAATCAAGGAAATATGAATATTACAAGTAACAAAACGTCACGTGTGCTATTGGCGTTGATGGGTTACGGAATTCTTTATAGAGATGACCAAAATGGCCAGATTCTAATAAATCGGGCTGGGCGTTCATTATTAATGAAATATAGAAAATTTATACCGGAAGATTTTCAAAACTTACAGTTAGAAAACATGCGTTTAGAAGATTTATTTAGATTAGCAGAAGATGATAAGTATAGATTTGAAGTTTTGAAAATTCAAAAGAATGAACTATTGAATAAGTTATATCCTGAGAATGCGATAAAAGCACATTTTGGTGATGCTAATCATATGTATAGTTGGTTCATTCCTAAAAGATTTAGAGGGAAAATCAATACTGGAGATCAAGTGAAAGTACTCAATCGAAATAGTACAGATGTCGTAATGATAACAGATATCTATGTAGAAGATGAAGATATAATCAAATATATGAAGCCTGTGATAAAACTTGTTAATAAAAATAAAGGAACCCGTGGTGCTAGTTAATTTTTTCCTAGAGGAAAATGTCTAAACATGTTGGTAAATCAACAAAAAAACGCATATAGTAGTCTCAAAACTCCCAAGAAATGAGGACTACATATACGTTCATCAAAATATACTGAACATTATACAGATACTTTTATAACATTCAAGGAAATTATGAGAACTGTTTCTAACATATACCACAATTGTGTACCAGATAAGATTAAAAACCGAAGAAATACTGATC
>ENA-OQNO01000246-OQNO01000246.1-human-gut-metagenome-genome-assembly--contig:-NODE-246-length-59851-cov-4.946487_pt1 | contig 59851 bp, 60 predicted proteins | sample MGYA00242629_ERZ504880 | MGnify/ENA primary metagenome ERZ504880 (study PRJEB26092, sample SAMD00036377) | human gut metagenome | host: Homo sapiens | study: EMG produced TPA metagenomics assembly of... | reverse complement strand
ATCGGGCACTACTTGATTCTTTTCTTTCATAATCTTCTTCATTTTGCAAATCTATAAAATAAAAAATACGAGACTCAAACTTGAATCCCGTATTTTCCATTTACACAAAATATTTTATAGTGCCTTTTTAATCTGTTTAGGTGATAAAAATTTTGTTTTTGCAGCTAAGCATATAGCATATCGCTCTTTATGATATATCATTTCACAAATAATCCAATCTGAACCATTTGGTACATCATCAACAACTTTATATATATCATCACCATCACATCTTAAAGTAGCAAGTCGATATTGAAAAATATCTTGATGTCCTGATACAGACCAAGGAATATTCGCCATATCTAATTGTTCATGAAAAACGTTTGCCCATTCTACCAATTTAGAATCCTTTTCATCCCCATCTGCAATTACCTGAATTTTATAATCATTAGATAGTGGAATTTTATACTTATTATAAAAAAGACCTTTGAAATGTTTTCTATGAATTTCGGCTAATATATCAAGGTTAAACTCCACACCCAATTCGCCAGCCAAAGGTGTTAGTCTTTTCCAAAAATCTTTTACTCTAGTAATGTTCCTTACAGCTTTAGCAGTCAATTCTAATTGTGCTTCATCATTATCATTTGTTATACCAATAAAATCTCTTAACTCTTGATCTATCTTGGCATATTCATGGTTACACTTATAACATCCAGAAACCGTTATCCGATTAACTTTATATTCTGGAGAATACCCAGCATACAATGCTTGCATTGGAATGTGTTCTACTGTTTCCTTATTATCATCAGTAAACTCACAACCACAATTATAACACCTCTTTAAAGATTTCATCTGTTCTGCCAATTTCAATATTAATGTCTAAATATAGTCATTATTTTAATTCTAACAAAAAAGTTCATCTACGTTTCTTTATCAGCCAGACAACTACATAACCAATGCCTAGCAATAATATACCAGAGAAGACACCGATTGCCCAGCCGCCGACATTCATCTTAGCCTCTTCCCAATTGGTTAACTCTCTTTCTACCGGATAAGAAACCTGTACCACCTTTTGTTTAGCATTCAATAATGAATCATACTTGGCCTGCAGTAATATATGATCGCTATTCAATTCTCGGAACTGTTCTTTTTCCCGGTAAAGTTCGGTCCGGATCACATTTCCTTTGTCGTCAAGAACAATCACAGTTGAATCACGGGTTACAGTCGAATCACGAATTTCTATTTTCTCCCTGATAATTGTCGAATCACGTATTATAACAGAATCACTAGTTTCTGCCTTACTCTCAATCGGAACATACTGAACCCTGCTCCGGCAACCGGTAAACAGGATCAGGAAACATACTATAAAATGAAATATTATCTTCATGGCTGTACGACTATATTAGGAATAAAAGAGGGATATTCCGGAATAACATCATAACAAGGGCACTCTTTGATACGCTCAAAATGATCGATCACTCCGTTATTGTTAGTATCAGGTGAAATGTCCCGGTGCCCGATCACCTGCACAATCTTCCATCGACGGCAAATCTCATTCACCAAGCTATTGATAGCATCTTTTTGCTCAGGTGTCCGGGTGTCAGCCGCCTTACCGGAAGCATCCAAACCTCCTTCGTAGCAAATGCCAATACTTCTATTATTCCAACCTTTACAGTGTGCCCCGACTTCATCTTCATGGCGGCCAGGATAAACAGTACCATCTTTCCGAATGTAATACTGATATCCAATATGTTTTAGAGGTTCCGTCTGAACAGGACGCTTAAATCCTCTGGCTTTATGACCGGCATCCAATTGCTCAACTGTATAATCGGATGTTATACGTGTTGCAGAACAATGGATAATTATTGTATCTATCTTTTTCATTTTTATTCTCCTATATTAATACCCATTCTGCGGTTCACGATCACCGCACTTCTTTCTCTCACATCTTTTCATGGCAAGTTCAAGCTTGACATCCGAATAGCTCTCTTTCAAAGTAAAAAGCTCATCCTGTACCTGTCGAAGCCTTCCGGTTTGTTCTACAAAGCGTTCTTCTTTTTCTGATAGCTGTTTTTGCAGGAACTCGTTATACTCACGTAAAGCCTTGAACTCCTCTACATCGGCATGGGCATCCTCGATACGCGCATTCGTTTTCCGGTTCGTATAGAAGCTAATCCCCCATTTTATCGCCTCGAATCCTCCCAATGTTCCGATGATTGTCAGGATGTCAGTTAATTCTACATTCACTTTACACCTCCTTCTGTTTTATTTGATCATCTTTGTTACGAGTTTTTTTCATTGCCATAAGGCAGTGTTTGTTATTTCTCCGCCTCCGGCCTGTGATAGATGGGAGGCGGATTTTTATATTATTCGCCCGGTTACTCCTCTTTTAGCGGTTCATCCAAAATTTTGACATACGTCGGCATCGTGAACTCAGAGAACATGCCGTTGCGATCTATGAAGTCAACACGTTGTTTGAGGTATTGAAGTTCTTCGTCTGTCAAAACGATATCTGTTGTTTCCGTTATGGCCGCTGCATCGGTAAACCCTATATTGATTTGCCCGCTTCCCATATCTTTGATAACGATACGCTTCTGATCAACCTCCGAGATCGCTATCTTACTGTCTATCGATACTTTCAGTTCCATGTTTTTTCTCGTGTCAAACTGTGGTAACACGGTGTTGAGTATTAATACTCTGTCTTTTAATGTCAGTTCCATACTTTTATTTTAATGATGTTATTGTCAAAAGTTCTTGTTAAACAAGTACCATGTTTGATTAATATATGCGAATGTAGCGCAATCGCCTTTACGCATATCAAGAGTTATCGAGTCTCCGTTTTCATTTACTAACGGAGTATTTGTGTCTTCGGGTCGTACACATATCGCATCAGTTGCGTGTCTCGAAACTATTACATGTATGAATATGACAGAATTATAACCGATTTCACTCCAGGAATCTCCATAATCGTTGTAAACAGTTCCCATTTTACTTGAGACAGTATTTCGGGAAGGTAGATAAACGTTAATATATGACGTTGGTTGAAAGAGATAGGTATCCATATAACCTATATCGTTTATAATCGCATTAGTCTTTGCCCCCGGTCTGACATATCTTGCGGTCGATATCGCACCATTCAGTCTTAACCCCCCATTGCAGAATAATGCGTAGTTGCGATAGCCACCATTAACATTTATCACAGCCCCATAATTTATATCGTTGTGATTAGTTGCATACTCAAGGCGCATCAAAGCACTTGTTCCCCCAAGCGTAGACGGCAAGGTATTTAGACCAAGGCCGGCCCATTTACCGGAAGATGAAAATCCCAAAAACGCATTACTTCCTGAGGAATGAAGAAAGAACTTCGACGATGATTCACCTGAATAGCGGTTATCCGAGAACAATCCTCCACTCTCCATCCTAAGTCCTCCGATGTAGGCATCCCCATTTTGATAAACTTTAAACGGGGCATTTGCAGGCGTTGCATTACCGGCCCAGATCCGGACAGAGTTTCCGGCAGTTCCACCTCCCGATAACCCGGCAAGTTTTTCTCCATTTGAATTTGCTATATAGATACTGCCTCTACTTTCCACATTTCCGTTGCTTTCTACCCGGAATGTCGGATCAGTGGGTGGTTGCCCTTTCGCCCCGGCTGTTCCTCCCGACCAAATACGGATTGTACCAGACGCCGACATTCCACCTGTGCTTCCAAAAGCGATTGCACCCGTAGTTATGAGTCCGCCATTGATCTCCGTTATTGTATTGTCATATTTTGAGGCAAGAACCCATTTAGAACCGCTATATCTATAGATATTCTCCCCATCCACCCATAAGTCATTTGTCCGCATACCCGATGTTGGAGCCGTCGTTTGATAAAATACCCTTGCCTTGTTATTTGCAGTCAATTGGGCGTTGTTGGCTGCATTTGACGCATTCTCTGCATCTGTCAGGGCATCATTTACCCCATCATACAACGGTTGAAGGTTAGGACGGTCGGAAATGTTATTATAACCGGATGTTCCGGATTTGAATATCACAGGTCCGGTTATAGTCCCATTCACCAGATCAATCACCAATCGGGCTAACTTGTCCTTTATCAATCCTGTCGTGATCGTCTGGCCGGCAATCTCAGTGTATCCATAATTCGGAAGCCAAGAGCGTACGCCATCCTCCGGAGTATTGAGCACCCCTACCCAGAAATGATAGAACCCTGTTTCATCCTCTAACTTTATCTGCCGTTCACTGACATATATCGAGCCATTTGTTCCTTCTTTTGGACATTTGGCATAAACATAATAGGCAAGCGAATTATTCAGCCGGAAAGAAGCCGCCGGAATAGCCCATTCGCGGATTTCCTCGCTAACGGTAAAGTGTACTAACTTTCCTGTCGTATTCTTGAAATAGTTGGCATCATTGTCCGCATTCGGAATAAACTTCATTCCTATAAGCTCCATCTGCTGGGAATTGGTACCGACGATAAGTTGCGCCGTATGCACGGCCAACGGCTTGATAAGTTCGGTAAAATAATCCCCTTCCGGGTCAAACATCATGCCCAAAGTTTCCATCACGTCCCGCCATGAACGTTTCGTATGTTCCCGAACCGGCTTAACCGCATCCTCAATCTCTTCCGGCACTTTATTCACATCATCCACCAGATCCTTAAAACCATTCGATTCAAGGAAATCGGACAAGGTAAGTTCATACCGGTATGAAGGTGTACCGTCTTTCTCGATATACCTTTTTATTTTGGTAACACGAATCTCTCGATCGATATCCAACTGTTCGGAATATACGCCAACCATCTGGCCACAGGCGATAAAGATGTTTTGCAAACGAAAAACAATTTCATCACATTTTCCTCGTAACTGGATGCGTTTCTCGCACTTGCCATCCAACCATGCTTGCGCCTCTTCCTGTAGCTGTAATGAAGCGTTATCCCTGTAGCTTTGCGGCATCTTCAGGCCGGTAAGGATAAACTTGTCACCGACAGAAAAATTAATGTCACCGGGGACTTTCAAGGCGTTTTCCTGGTCATTCTGCTTTAGTTTGAACTGTTTCAAGTCATTGTCCCAACTGTCTTCAACGATTGCAAGGTCATAGCCAGCCAAGCCGCCATCCTGGAATGTAACGATCACTTCCACCCCGTCCAACAGACAATCGGTAAGATTAAAATCCATACCGGAAGCTCTCAGAGTGTAATCGTCGATCTTTTCTGTTACGGCAAACTCTCCTTTCGGAAAGATATGGTCGAATTGCATGGACTTTTCTATCCGGCCGTACTTCTCTACATTCTTTTCGATAGAAAGCAGACCATCAGGCAGAAGAAGATAATCCGCGCCATAATCGGGACCGAGATTCTTATCTGAACCGTATGGATAAAGAACCGTTACTGGTGGCGTATCATCAACAGCGGACACTTCCAGTTCGGTAAAACCCATTCCTTCGCCCTGTGCCAAGACAAGGCCGTTGCTTGAATACTCCCTCCTGCCGATATTTATTGTCTGGCCGGATATCCAGTATTCCGTATCCAATTCTTTAATGAGTTCGTCAAGTACCGTCCCGACTTTCTTATCTTTGAAAGAAAGGGTAATCATCCGGGATTCGATACAGGATCCGGCCACCCAACCAGATCCTGTACGGTTCATGTTTTTGACAAATAGGGTTAGCCAGTCACGGGCGGTACCGGTGTAATAGTCGAAGTTCTTTTTCCGCTCCGGTGTACCATGAAGGAAAAACTCTGCATCCAAAAGGTCATACCGACTTGAATAGAACTGAACGGTATATTCCCAACCAAGAGATGTCTCCCTTTTCGTCACCTTCTCGTTATGCCGGACCTTGTATTTTGTCCCTTCAAAGTCTATATAGTCGTTGATCTGAAGCTCTACCACATTACGGGAAAGAAAATTCAGGATAAGAGTGTCCTCTCCCATGATCTCTTCGACCGTATAACTGTTATCTTTCAGATAGACATCACAGACTACCGTATTTCCGCGCTTTATTTCCATACTGCTAAATAACCTACTTATTTTTAGGCAATAAAAAACACGGCAACCGGATATATGACATTTTACCGGTTGTCGTGTTTTAATATATAAGGCAGATGTTCTGTTTATGGTAGATTTCTAAAGCGCAAGTCCACACGCGCCAAAAGTCGTAGACAACGCTGCAATCTCACACCAGAACATCGGCTTCGTTGATACAAAGTCCTGCCATATATTACCACTCAACCGTTTACTCATGTCTATTACCGTGTAAACGATAAAAGCCAGCCACACCGGAATAAGAACCCACCAGAAAGACGTGCAGCCAACCCATAGCTGAGAAGAAAGCAACGTCAATGCCGCCGATCCACAATGAATGCGGTTTATCCAAGTGTCTTTGAAATCAGGAGCCAAACCGACACCAATCAAACCGATACAGGCTGCGATCGCCAGCAACCGCATAGTAAAGGTTGTACTCATTTCCCAAATGACCGGGAATAGGAACATAGCCGTCAGTGCCATGCTTGCTCCAAAGATCAATTTATGATCAAGAGTATAATACGTCGCACTAATTGAGTACGGTACACCTTTTGCCTTTATACAAACTGCTGCCGTATAAACTGCGATAACCAAAAAAGAAATAATTAATAATAACATGATTTTCAAACTTTATTGTTTAACTTTGTTTCCGGAGACCCTCGGTCCCCTAATTTTCTTTTTTTACAGCCTCCAATCTGTGATAGCCTGGAGGCTGTTTTATTATTCTTTCGCCACCGAACATTTTATATCTCCATTTGTTTTAAAAGAAAATACCCAACCTGGGGTTGGCGATTATCAATATTTTTTCTGAATATACATTTGCTGTCTTTCTGCTGTGACAGCCCAAAGACAGTGTCACTAATTTATTAATACGGCCTTGCAGGCGGAATGAAGTTTGATGTCCAACGGGCAATATTACTGATGCGAAACTCGTCAATCATACCGTTCAGATACAATCCATAATCCCGATATTTTCCGATCATTAAAGAACTATAGTACCCTGAAACCATCGTTGATGTGAAACCAGACGCATACACTCCATTTACATACACTTTCCAATATCGAGATTGTGACCTGACGATCGCAAGATGAACCCACTGATCCCGTGGCATCGTAAAATAGCATATTGCATCCCCTCGGGTTCCACCATACTGCAATCCAAAGAAAATGCGTCCGTCAGATTCCTCCATTATATCAAAGCTATAATTTCCACCACCATTGCCTTTTGACATTATACCGTTTCTCACACCACTTTTCAGTTTAATCCAAAAATCGACGGTATAGTTTGGATATAGGGACTCGTTTATGGCATTCGTTCCACTTACCTTTACATACCCGTTTCCTGAAAACGAAACGCAATTCTTGAATTTTCCCACTACATAGGACATATTACTACCAACATAAGGCTTGCCTGAGGCTTCATCTTTCAATGATCCATCAAAATGTAGCAACAGCAAAGTATTCCTGTCTACTTTCTTCCGTCCCATCATCGATCTTATCATACCAACCTCCTTTCCGCCGAAAGTCGGTCAGATACTTTAGTTAAGAGGTGTTTACCCCCCCCATTAACATTTGTAAACAATTATTTCTCATGACTTTATCTCCTATTTTTTAGTCGTTAATATCTTGTTTCATCTTTTTCAACGGCAGATCATTCTTCGTAAGCCCAATAGCGGATCAGGACAGTGCCATCACCGCCGTTACCGTAAGTACCACAACCGCCACCACCGTAACCGCCACTTTTTCTATTGCCATTTCCAGTTCCGCATCCTTTGTCGTAATCGGATTCTCCACCCATGCCCCCATTTATATTTCTGTCTGAACCACCACCTCCGGCATTTCGTTTCCCAGTAGGTTCGCCAAAATCGCGGGTTGTATGCCTTTGACCCTTTCCTCCGCCATATAGGGAACCAGCTGGATAGAGAGAGCAATTTTCATTGCGGCTGCCGATTCCGTTAGATCCATCAGAACCCGCTTTAGCCGTATCTGAATCATCTCCCGCTCCGCCACTTCCGCCGTTGCCACCAGTATATGCCCCGGCATTACTTCCGCCTGGATAACCATTACCCGCACCATTTCCGCCATTAGCTCTATAACTTGAATTTAAGAATTGAGAGTATCCACCGTTGGGGGCAACTTCAGAATACCCTCCAAATCCTCCTTTCCCAACTGTTATCGGAATTGACTGACCCGGTGCAACAGAGATAGCATCACCGTCTCTCCATCCGGATGTATCTTTTTTGAAGGTTTTAGTATAGCCGCCACCTCCACCGCTTCCATTATGTCCTGCACCCCCTCCTCCGACAAGAAACACATCAACCTCCCTACATCCTTTAGGTACGATCCAGGTATAATTCCCGGCAGGATAGAACCTCTTGGTGAACAACTGCAACTTCTTCCGTCCCATCATCGACCGTCTCATCTACGCCCTCCTTTCTTACGATAAGAGGTCGTAACTTCTTTATTTATAGAGCATTTTACCCCCCCCCGTTTAACTTTTAATAACATAACCTGTTTCATTGCTTTACCTCCTGTACAATTGTGGGCAAGTCTTTCAAGTCGTTCGGATAACCTGTAACGGTTGTCAGAATGCAGAGATAGATCACACCGTATTGTTCATAATATTTGTCTTTCTCGAATGCCATACCCTGCACGTATGGAATAGGATCATCAAGCGTGCCTGCGTGCTCAGCTTCAACGATCTTATACAGTGAAGCAGTTTCTATGCCCGGTTTCCAGTCGGCTTGCAGCTTGTGCTTTTGTATCACTTCAAACAAAGTGTCGCTTTCTCCTTCCACTACTCGAAGCCGGAAGCCTATTTCAACTTCCTTGCCAAACTCTGCATCTTTCTCACCCCAAATGGGGAATAAGACCTGCATCTCCAACGTTTGGCTGGCTGTGAGAGACACGCTGTTCATCATCGCACGGGCAAAGGTCACTGCCTGCGCTTCCGGGGATTTAGCGATTGCCTTATCTGCTTTAGTTTGCAAGGCTGCCGTTGTTGTATGGATCATTTCAGGATAGCCTTCCACCACGATAGCTTCGACCTCCTCGGCTGTTTGGGCGGCATCGATACGGGATAGCAAGCCGTCTGTCACCTTGGCGCACTGCTCCGAATAGTCCGCTATTTCGTCAAGAGCAACCGTTAAGATATTCGAGGCGTACAGATGACCGCCTACTTCGACTTCTTCCTGCCGGCCACACTTATCCTTCACTTGCAGGGTGTTCGAGACATATGCGTCCTGTTCATCAATATAATAATGATGGATGTCTTTGTCGTAGATTTCCTGCCGTTTGGCATCACGGGCACGCCAGAGCTTTTCTTCCGGTGCCGGTTCGGGTTCCGGAGTGAGTTCCTTCCGCCAACATTCCAGCGGACTTGCCTCCGGATGGTCAGTGTGGAACTGTTCCTGTTCGGCATCTAACAAGAGATATGCGCCGTCGTTATATTCTTCTTCCATTGTGCCTACCTTGTAGGAGTCAGGAAGGGGAGCGTCGGTCTCCCAGAATTGGATTTCTTTTTGGATGTATAGCATAATCAATTTAATTTTAATCCTTTACCGCCATTGTATAATTGATTTATCTCACTTCTGGATAATATGCGTTCAAATATGGAGACTTCACATATAAGTCCATTATATGATCGTTCGGTTACTGATGTGAAAAATATATCATCCAGACCTATGTAGAAGTGAGAACCTTCGTAGAATGGATCATTTATTGTCTTAACAAGTGTAGCATTTTCGTAAACACTCATCGTGTTATTATCGTAAGTTACCACATAATGACACCAAACATTGAATTTATTGGTTGTAATATTAATTCCATCATTAATATTTTGAATGTTCTTATACCTCATTTCAAGTCCATATCCTTCTCCGTCTTTTATTCGGCTTACTATAATTCCTCCGTATCGGTCTACTGATTCGTTATACTTTTTAGCCCACAGGGAAATACTATATGCGTTTTTCTTTACATATCCCGTTGTCGGTATCCTAATTCCAGAACCGTTTATAAAATACGCAGATTTATTTCCTGTAAAAATGCTATCGTCTTTCCATTGTACATTGTTTTTCAGCTCGCCTAATACCCCATTGACACATTCATACGAATCACCGTTCAATGGAAAGTAATACTTAGCATTCCACTGATTGGAAAAATCGGATTCGGTATCTTTTCCCGTCATCACCCGTCTCTTCATCTTTCACCTCCTTTCCTTTTTACACCCTTACAACCATAATCCCGTGTTCTTTCTTAATCGAAACGCCAGCTGTCTTGCCGGCTTCAATCTCAATGCTTGCCTCGTCCGACTGCCAGCCTGAACCGTTCGGGATGGGCTGGGTAATGGTAGAGCCTGTGTTGTTCTTAATCGACAAATAGAACTCCTGCATCTCCGGGACACTGTTTATGTCGGCAAAGTTGATGGCTGCCGGGTTGTTTGCTGCGTAGGCAAATCGTAAGTTATACGGCGAAGAGGGAAGCTGCCCGATGTTGGATACGTCGATGTATTCCTTCAGGCGGAGTGAATCGGTTACCTTCTGCTTCTCCTCGTTGCTGTAATTATTATCCGTATGGACATACGCGGCATCCTTGACCGTGTGGTCGTCATTCTGAAGCTGGGAGAGCTTGGTCGGGATGCTGTTCTGAACATTCGCGATGCTCTGATTCAGCCCGGCGATAATCCCTTGCAACGTCTGTGTGTCCTCTACGTTGGCAAGGAAAGCAATGATCTCGTTAAATGACTCGATGGCACTCGATGCGTCACCCGAAACGAGCGTGTTGACTTGCTGCTGCAAGGCTGTCAGCGCGTTCCTGATTTCCGTGTCGTCGTAGCTTTCCCCGTCCTGTCCTTCGGCTACCACACCCGTATCCTCTTCGCCTATTTTCCAATGCTTGGTTTCCGGATCGATCGAAGGAACCGGAGCATTGTTTCCCCGAAGGTTCGGGGTGTCGAACTTACCTTCAGCCGTCGTGATCGTCAGGATATAGGTCGTGGCATCATTCGTTTTAACCGTGACCTTCACCTCCTGCATGACGGCCGGCAGCTGGGCAAACGTATGAACGCCATCAGCCAACTTCATGTTGAATTTACCGTTTTCCAAACGTTCAAATAACCAGACTGATGCAGGGTAGACGGTTGCGTTATCGGCCCATTCAGCCGTCGTCAGTTCGATCTGTTGATAAATAAATGCACCTTTCTTACTCATTGCTTAAATATCCTTGTTTTATCGTTCGTACTGATTCATTGTAATAATTGGCTCCTGTCAGATAAACATTACCGGGCAAGGCTGTACCGCTGCCGGATTCCTTCCACGAAGCTTTTCCCCCGGCAAGATCATAAAGCCGGTAGAACACATATTCGCCATCTTCCGCTACACGTACTTCATCGCCGATACGAAAATTGATGGTTGTACCGTCGGTATTGACATAGCTCAATGTACTTTCGTCCGGGATAGCCTCCAACGTCGGGATCTCCGGTTTGTTCTTGATGTAGTTCTTATTGACAGGATCGGTAACGTTCCAGTCGGGTTGCAGTCCACTGATGACTCCTTCGGCGGCTTCGGCTGCACGATTGGCGCGGTCGGCGGCTGTGTTGGCCTTGCCGGTTGCGACTATGGCATCTTCCTTTGCTGTATTAGCAGCCAAAGCAGCCGTATCCGCCAGTCCTGCCTTTTCATTGGCCAGAGTAGCAGCAACATTGGCTGTATTTGCCGCCTTGTCTGCATTTTCTTTTGCCGTGTTTGCGGCCAAAGCTGCATCCGTCGCCGATTTTGTAGCAGTCTCGGCAGAAGCTATGGTATCATCCGCACGCTCTACAGCCGCATTAGCATTTTCAGCGGCAGTTGTAGCCGAGGATGCTGCTTCATTCGCTTTATCCGTTGCGGTATTGGCATTTAATGTTGCCGTGTCAGCCTTTCCTGCGGCATCATTGGCCTTTCCTGCGGCTATATTGGCTTCAACAGTTGCTTTATCTGCTTCTTCCTTTGCCATATTGGCTGAAGCTGCTGCGGTATCGGCATTCTCGGCTGCGGTATTGGCTATACCGGCTTTTTCCTCCGCCAATGCAGTGGCAGCAACAGCCAATTTGGTCGCTGCATCAGCATCTCCGGCAGATTGAGTTGCTTGACCAGCTGCGGCATTTGCTAAAGCTGCGGCATCATTTGCAGCCTTGGTTGCCGCCTCTGCGCTCACTTTTGCGGTGTTTACATTCGATATAGCAGTATTAGCTTCCTCCTTAATTTGGGACATCTGTTCACTAACCTCTTTTGCCGCATCCGTTGCCGGCTTCATAAGTTCGGCCTTATCAGTCTCTGTCAGATCAGAAAAATGCAGTTTCAATTGATCCACTTCTGCTGGTGTCAGATCGGAAAACTTCATTTTCAATTCTTCACGGTCGAAAATATCCACGTATGCACTATCCGGCTCACCTTCGTATTTCATTTGAAGCGTACCGTTCAACTTTCGAAAAACCGGCTTCTCTCCTTTCGGCCCACGAATTTTCTCAATTTCCAACAGATTCTGCCAAGCTCCATTAGCTCCTTGTTTCCAAAGGATGTATTTATCGTTTATCCCTAAAAACGCACTAAGGCCGGGATCGCCCTGTTTACCTTTCATTGCAGAGGGCAAAGCACGCTTAGGTCTCCCACCCTGAATGATCAGGATCATATCATTATCGGTTATTGTTCCGGCTGCCGGAAGCAAATTAGCCCTGATTATTTCAAATTCTTCTGCCATATCAATTGAAAACTATTATTCTACCTTGCTCATCTGCCAATAACCCCAAATCCGGATCTTTCAGCACACGGTAACGAACATCACCGCCGGCATCTATCCAACTCACCACGGGAGCAACAACAGAAATAGTGAATCTTGCTCCTATCCGGTTCTCCTGCCAGACTTCCACAGAAAAGGACGGGCAATCAGTATAGTACACCTGAATGATACCATCCAACGTCTTAATATATAATTCCTGATTTCCTACACCGGATATCTGGCTAAAGAATGCCCGATAATTATTCAGAAACTCTTCCACACTGCCGGCCAACATCCAAAGGGACAGTTTTATTTCCCGATGCAGGGTTTTGATTGTCGAAAGGTCTACCGTACGGCCATCAGTGAACGGCGCCTTAACCGCAGGATATTTCAAGATGTCCTCCTGGTTATCGTCCGATCCTATACCGAAGTCTGCAAAGTCTATCCCATTAATCGCATACTGCCCGCGAAGCCCGATACCGCCGGCCGGAGTTGCCGGATAAATGGCATGATTGTCCTCGACAAAAGAAAGTTCAAACACAGATACGTTCTCCCCTGCATTAAATGGCACAGGCTGTTCGTGAGAAGAGCCGGCATTGAAGCGTAAGCGGTTGGTCATACCGGCAATAAGATTGAATTCCCGATAGCTCGGTGCGGACAGATCAGCAACAAACTTTCTATACCCAGACCAGAACTGCTCAAGCGTTTCTGCCTTCATGAGGAATTTCAACTTGACGGTCTTAGGTTCGAACTCCACAACCGAGAGATCGGGATCGATTCCGTCGGCTTCCGCCCAGTTGTTATATTTGACTGCCTTACGTTTGGGGTATTTCAGAAGATCATCAAAAGAACCTTCCAATAATTTACATCCCCATTCAGTATATACGTCTTTTCCGTCTATTGTCATAATACACGTGCTGTATGGTCTTTATGAGTTATTACCTTACCGCCAGCGTTCTTTACGAACACCACGGCATAGTTACTCGCATGGATCTCGGCTTCCGCCCTGTGCATCAGGATCACGTTGTAGCGGCCGATCGTATCAAAATGAAGGATTGCCTTGGAACCGGCCAAGAATACCTTCACCGGATTCGTCAGTTTCACGTCCGTCTCGATATAGATTCCCATGCTTTCGGCCTTCTTGCCCCGGAACTCTCGTAATTGTTCCATAGACGGGAAATTATTCTTCGTGCAGAACTCCGTACCCTGCGGTGTCAGCAGAAGGCGCATAAGCTCTTCTTTGTTTTCCGTGCCATGCAACAACCGGCAGGCACCTAACCGGTTTGCTATCTCAAAAAACTCTTTATCCATAATGCTACATTTTTACTTTTACGTTAATAGTACCTTCCAAGGCATCAACCGTGCCTCTGGTGTTCTCCGATATCTTACCGGCAACCTCTTTGATCTCTCTCGTATTCTCGGCGATCCGATCGGTATTCTTTTCCACTTTATCTGATAGTTCGCGGATGGCCTTCACATCTTCCCAACCTCTGGATTGCATATCATAGATCAGCCTCATTTGTTCACGGATCGGTTGCATACCGCCACGGATATCTTCCAGCAGGATACGGACGGCCCCGGTCTGACCGGCCAATAGGTCGATGCTTTCCTGGGAAGCTTTGGCATACGCGCCTTTCAGGGTATTTTCGGATATATCTTCTTCTTTCTCCGGCTCTTCCACCTTATCTTTCATCAGGCTATCAGCCCAACCGAACTGCCTGTCAATCTCTTTTTGCAGTTCTTCCGCCATATTATAGATATAATCCTGTTCCCAGCCGGAAAGGACATTGTCGGCATAGAACTCCTTCAGCTTGTCACGAATCTTCTCCATTGCACCGGAAGATTCCGTTGCAGCCTTGATGGATTCTGTGACCATCTGGCGCATCATTTTTTTGACGGTATCTTTCGCTGATTCTGCCCGGTCCTCACCGGAAGCCCACGCTTCGGCTTGTGCGTTAGCGAAGTTGTCAATGGCGGATTTCAGGTCTTCACCGAAGATGGCATCTTTGGCCTTCTCCTTGTTTTCTGCTATAACGTCGTTGATTTCCTCGATTTGTTCCTGCCACTCCTTGATACGGCTGTCATCAGTTTTTTTCTTGTCCTGTTCCTCTCTGATCTGTTGCTGGATAAGGATCTTCTGTTGCTCCAGCAGCTTGTTGTTCTGCTCAATCATTTTGGAAGCATCCTTTGAATAGGCCTTCTCGATTGACTTTTCCAACTTACCGTAAGATTTATCCAATGTATCAATTTGATCCTGCAACCGCTGGATACGTTTCTCGTTCTTCTTGTCATGGATTTTGGCGATGGCACCGGCCAAAGATGTAACGACACCAATGGCAGCACCGGCAGACGCACCGAGTGGACCGAACATGGAACCGGCTTTCGCACCGTTCATTGCAGAACTTACAGTGTCCATAGCCACACTGAAACCTTCAGCTATCCCACCGAATACACCACCAAACGAATCTCCGAGCTTCGAAAACGTGTCAGAGAGGAACTGTCCGGTCTGCATAATTTCACTCATGCCCTCTTCTATTTCTGCCAAACCTTCTTTTAACTTCCTGGCATCACTTTCAGAGATAAAGACTTTTTTCAGGCCATTTGAAACTTTATTAAAAGAGGTTTCCATTTGGTCGGCTTCATGGCGGACATTGGCTATTTCATCCTTGATGGCCTTCAACTGATCCGGTGATTTGCGAAGCACATCAAACTGTTCTTTGGTAATACCGAATGAATTATCAGATGAATATTCCCCTCTTTCAAGAAAAGACAAGAATTTTTCCGCTTCATCCGCAATGGCACGAATAGAGGTGATATTCTTTTTACTCATATCATCAAACAACCGGGTGATAATGGAGGTGCTCTTTTGGGCTTCATTATCCACGTCCGCCAGTTCCTTCTTCATACCCTCTGCAAGGGCAAGTCGTTCTCCTTCCGTTGTAGCCTTTGCTATCTTCTCATTATAAAGCTCCATGATAGCCTGACGCTTTTCCAGATATGAGCCATATTCTTTCAGATACTCGTTCATGGCGCGTTTCTCTGCTTCAATCTGCTCATGGATAATATCAGATGTCGCATTTCCTAATTTGGCCCCGGCGTTAACCTTAGCCATTCGGATCTCAATTGTCTGCTCTTTGGTCAACTTTCCACCTTGTGCTTCTCTCCATTCTTTTTCTCTTGCACGGATAGTATCCAACTCCCTGTCATAATCAAGATTCAACTGAGCGATCTTCTTGTCGGAACCTTCTTTCATTTGGTCGATCTCAGATTGCTGATTCTGGCGGCGAAGGGACAAAAGTTCGCCCCGGAGTTTCTCCTGTAACTTCTTTTGCTTTTCAAGTTCTTTTTTATCCTTTTCCGTAATGCCCGATAACACAGATTCTTTTTTAATTGGAATAGTAACCGGATTATCTTCAACTTGTTCTTTAACAAAAGATAAAATCTCTTCTATTTCTTCTTCAATATTCGCTTTTTCATTTTTTAAATCAAATAATTTTCTTTCAAACAAATGTTTTGATTCTGACCCGGATATAGCCTTATCGTAACGTTTTTGCATATCATCGATAGCTATATTCAATTCATTTATCTTTTTATATCTATCAGAAACCATATCTTGAGAAGCTTTCATTTTAGCACTTTTTTCCAATGCTTTCGTATAAGCCTCTATCGAATCTGTAGCTTCTTTTGTTTGAATATTCTCCAACGATAAATTACCTAAATATTCAGGAGAAATCTCATTTAATCGTTCTATAGCCTCCTTTCTTTTTTCTTTAATAATCGATTCATCCTTTGCAATTGATAGAAGAAGTTCCAATTCTGCTTTTTCATCAGCCATATAATCAATCGTTCCTTTTCTTAGTTTATTTAACCGATCCTGAGCAGTTTCTGTCTCTCTAATTTTATCAGCAAGCATGGCATAAGCAGTTGTTGCCAAACCAACAGCCGTCAATATCGTACCCAAAGGATTTGCTTTCATTACCTTCCATAAAGCAATTGTAGCCAACTTTAATCTGTTTTTTGCTGAAATAGCCACATTAGCCACAGCCGTATCTGCAGCCGTTGTTGCTGTATTCAAACGAGTTGCAGCGATTTCCTGATTCGTTACTGCAACTGCCAACTTCGATTCTACAGACCTTAACTTTTTCGCAGTTGCACTAAGATTTGTAGCGGCAGCTTCTTCACGCTTTGCAGTTGTATTCAATTTAGTTTGAGCAACTTCTAATGCTGCCAAATCATTCGCTTCAAACGCAGCATTAAATTCTTCTTTTGCGACTTGCACTGCTTTTTTAGACATCTCCAAACTCTCTTGTGCAGAAGCTAATTTTTCTCTATTTGCTTTTGCCTGCCTGGTCAAAGATTCCACAAGTCTATCAGCTGTTTTCTTTTCTTGAATAGCCTGCGCTGCAATAGCCTTTACATATTCTTCCGAGCCGGCAACTAAATTCAATTTAGATAGTTTCGCCCGTTGCTCTTCTGTAATCGTTTTTTGCAATGACAAATTATAGGCTTCCTGATATGTACGCTCTTTTTCTTTAGCAAGAACCGACTCTCCTGTCAGTTTATTTTGAATTGACCTTAAACTATTAGATATAGCAATTTTTGCGGATAATGCCATTTCTGCAGCGGTCGCTCCTATAGCCGAAGATTTATAGGCTAAGTACGCACCTGAAACCCCTAAAAGCAACTTTTCCAAATTTTCAATATTGCCTTTGATATTTCCTGTCTCAAATCCCTGATTAATAGTTTTAGCTGCTTCTGATATATTTTTTAATATCACTTCTCCCATCGGACGCAAAGCCGCCTGGATGTTATTCGACAGAAGCGTCATTTGATTGCCGGCTTCATCCGCCATCTTCTCAAATGCAGCTTCCGTAGCCCCTAAAGAGTTCTGTAACTCTCCGAGATCACTCGCTGCCGACTTAGCATTCTTTCCGGTCAAAGCCAATGTTGCAGCCAATCCTTCATCCGTACCGAGCATTTCCTTCATCTTAGAAGCAGAACCGCCAGCCTTCTCGTTAATCAACTGCAATGCTTCCTGGAAAGTACGCCCTTGAAAAGCGGCATCCCCAAGTTCCCCGGCAGTACCCTGGATAGCAGCCCGGATTTGGGTCATTGCCTGCGCTGTCGGCGTACCCTGTTTGGTCAATGAAGCGACTGCACCCAACACCTGATCAATACTGATCCCGTATGCGGCCGCAATAGGCGCAACCTGGGCTATGGAGGCTCCTAATTCGCCAAATGTAGTCTTACCCAATCGGACAGTTGTAAAAAGCTGATCAGAGACTGTACCAGCCTCCTCTGCTGACATCTTATAAGCATTCAGGATCGTTGTAACAGCATCGGCTGCCGTCTCGGTTTCTGTAAGCCCTCCCACGGCTGCTTTAGCCGAAACTTCTAAAATCTTCATACCATCTGCCCCATCATGACCGGCAGAAACGATACTATAGAGTGCTTTGGCGGCCTCCGGAGCCTTAATCGGTATCTCTTGGGTTATGGACATAACCTGGTTCATAAAACCGGTCATATCATCCGTCACCTGTGTGGAAATGGTCGCCACTTCCAGCATGTTCTTCCGGAACTCTTTTTCAAAGTCATATGAGCTTTTTGCAGCCTGTGCAAAAGCAGTTGCCGCACTGATACCAATGCCACCGAATACGTCAAAAGAGGTAATCTCACTTGCCAGAGTCTTGATAATTCCCATAGCCTCGCGTTTCCCTTCGTATAAACCGGAGTTGTCGATACCAGTAGCCATAAATAAGGCTCCATCCCTATTTTTGATTCCCATAATCCGTTTATGGTAAAATATAAACTAAAAGCATTTGTATTCAGGAATCTTTTGTATATTTGCTGTATGAGTCCAACGGTTTTTTATAAAAATGGAATGCGTTTCTTTTTCTTCTCTTTAGAAGAAAACAGAATGCATATACATATCAGACAGGCAGAAAAAAAGGCTAAAATTTGGATAGAACCTTCTATTTCTTTAGCTGAGAATAAAGGTTTTTCTTCAACTGAAATTTCAAACATACTAAAGGAGGTACAAAAACATGAGCGTATTATTAGAGAAAAATGGAACAACCACCGCGGAAGTAACAATGATTAATGCACGCGGTATCCTCCTTTTCGTAGGAGGAAAGGAATATTATCTATCGTATGACAGATATCCTTGGTTTAGAAATGCAAAAGTCTCGGATGTATTGGATGTAACCATGCCGGATGAAGAATCGTTGCGTTGGGATGCAATCGATGTGGATCTTGAGATTGACAGCATAATTCATCCGGAACGTTACCCGATATCTTTTTAACGAACAAAGCCCTGCTAACTTCACAGTCCGCAGGGCTTTCTTACTACCAAACAAATCAAAATTTATCACTATGACAAAACCTTTTCTCTACTTTCAATGTAATATATAGTTATGCAGATAAAACTTTCTTTATCCGTTTCACATGGCCTGTATCGAAGTCAACCATTTCAACCCATTCTCCATCTTCCTCTTTAATTGACGTATCTTCCGAATGAAAATCTTTAACCCTTCGACTCATCAAATAACCACGTTCACGAAGCATGCCGACCAACAAAACAAAGCTGCTATCCAATATTTGTTCATGAGAATAGCCGAAAGCCTCGTTGCAGGTCACTAAGAACATGAAGCTGCTTTGAGGGCCTTCTTCTTCCATGTCTCGCTGTTTTTCTGAAGGGCTATTATCTCCACTTCGCTTAACGGGCTCACAGCTTCCAGCGCTATGATAGTACGAGAAAAAGGGTTACAGCCTATCCGGTACAAGACGGCATTCAGAAGGATATAGATATCCTCCCATGTACAGTTGTCTTTCAGAACTTCCCGGAACCAGGCCGGCATATCACCTTTCTTATTATGAATGCCAAGGCATACGATTTCAAAAATAAGTTCGTCATATTTGGCTATCAGTTCGGCGACTTGATTGGAAAATCCTTTATTCTTATCAGCAATCAAAACATCTCTATCCTCTTTATCGATATAAAGCAAAAGAGGCTTTATTCTAAACCAGGTGCGGACAGTGATCGGAGTTATGGCGATACTATCCCCTACCGTCTTTCCTTCCGGTAATGATTCAAGCCGGGTAAATTCAAACGGAATGGTTACCGGCTGACAAGAAACGGATTCACTTTCTAACTGAAGTACTTGTTTTACACTCATATTTTCGATTAAAATATAAAAGCCCCGGATAGTTCCGAGGCTTTCGATAACCTAAACAACAGTCCTTAATTATTTTGCTGCTTGTACGGCTTCTGTTTCTGCGCTTGTCTTCTCTCCGGAATACAAACCGTTTGCCGTAAACTTGACAAGGATTTTATCGCCTTCATTTTCCGGCTGGATCATATAACTGTCACCAATAGCCCCCTCAATATCTTGGGCTTCTCCCTGGCCATCCACTTTACGTTGCCATTGGAAATCACCAGTCGCTTCCGCTGGTGTCAAGGTGGCCATAAGCGTTTCACCAACTTTGGGTGTACCGGTGATTACAACTGCCGTTACCGGAGTAAGGGTTACATTCATCACCGCCCGACCGAACGAAGATCGTTGCTGCCCTGCAGAGGTAATTGCTGCCAAACGGGTACATTTAACTAGCAAAAGGTCTGTTTGTTCTGAAGACGGAGCCTGACTCAAGCGGGCACTGACTTTACAAATGGCAAATGTATATTCCGTATACTTACCTTTGTACGGTGTTGTCTGTATCTTGAACGATTTGCGGATATTTGGAATATCAATCGGAGCATTCCACTTACCACCACTTACAGAACCACCACAAAACGCGAGCATCTCCTGAGCTGTCGGCGACGGGATAGCAAATTCAAAACTATCCGGGTCGCCAGCCTTATCGAATGACTCCCAAGGATCTTTCATCCCTTCCGCACGAAAATCGACAGAGGTCGCTTCATTGAAATTGAAAGCAACTGAGCCTTCATGAACGATCGGACACTGTGTATAAATAGAGGCCGGAACACCATCACCGGGGTCACCATATCCTAAGAAGGATACGCCTACCGCCAAACTTCTTTCATTAGCCATATTCTTAATCTATTTCTGTTATTACTTCAAATCTTATATTTGTACAATCGAAGCCTTCTTTTGCTTCGCCAAGAGGTTCGGACCATACGATCCGAGATTTCCAATACATGCCGAAAGGAGGTGTGATATTTCGTAGTGCAGACTTAACTTTTCGTGTCACTCCTTTCATTAGCTGTCGATCAGGCCTGCCTTTCGCTTGATTCTTCACAAATACGTTGATATTAACTGAACCTTTATTCACAACCTCTGTTTCATTTAACGTGAGCATCCGGATTGTGATATGATTCTTTGTCTCACCATCACCAGAGCGATCTTTGTACAGAATAAAGCTCGTACTGACCGGTTCAACCGCATCATACACGATATCTACTATATCAAACTGATCAGCCATATCAATATCCTTTCTCCGCTAGTTTGTTGAATAATATCCGACTCTGTTTCTTAATCCATTCTTCGGTATGGTCGGAAGCACCGGATACCACATCCAAATTATAGATCCCCTCTACATAGACAGCGTATGGCATAGCTGCGACACCGATCAACCCCCATCCATCCGAATAAGATTTAGCCAGTTCGGAAACTAGCCGTTTCGCTTCCCGGATACCGGTCTGTTTATCGGTTCCTTCTGCAGACTGTTGGTAATCCTCTGTCAGTATATCGCCATCCTTGACAATCACATAACCTATAGAACTGCGGAGATTGCCGGTTTGGTCTTGATAACTCTTTTTTTTGCGAGCAATCTTCACGAACTCTTCCCCGGCACGTTGCAATAATTTGTATATCCGCTCTTCCGCCCGATCCACATAATAATCGAACCAGCGTTCCACTTCTCTATCGCTCCACATCGGAGTCAAACCACCTTTCCTTGCCATCGCTATACATAAATTACAGAGTGAGTCTGAAACGGCTCCCAACAGATAATATCCACATCGAGAGCGATACTATCAATCCGGATATGCTTCGCATTTTCCACAGGACGGGCCTTTGTCGAGAACTCACCGTGTACGATAAATTCCTTCCCATCGACATTCCGCTTCAATTGCTGTCCGCTATTGGATGGAAAGTATTGCCCTGTAACCTCTATTTCCGTCGGTTCTCCGGCAACCCATTCCCCTTTTACCAATTGTCCGGATTGGATTGTTACTATCGCTTTATGTGAATACCGTCTTACCATCTGTTTTGCGCCCTTCCTTTTGGAACTTCAATCTTATTCCCGATCAGTTCTGCTTTCTCCGGTTCCCCACCTTCCCTATACAGCCGTTTTGCCGTAGCGTCATACCAGGAACGAGGATAAGTGATAGAGAGTTTGTTTTCTGTGAAGTCCGGTAGACCACCGACCATTGAATACAGGTCGGCAGCCACCAGCTTTTGTTTTTGAATATCGATCGTCTTACTATCTTCTGTACCTTCAAAACCGCGTCCCGGCAAAACGACGTTATCCAAAAAATCTTCACAATCCGCGAGACCGGGATAAGCTAGTATTGTATCTCGAATCGTCTTAGCCATGATTGTTATTCTCCGTTTTCAGTATCCTGAATCGTCTGATCTTCCGGTTCAATGGTTTCACCTAAGAATGTTGCCGGGATATCATCCGTACCTTCAGTATCTTCAGATGCGTTCCAATCCTTGCCGTCCACCTTCATAATGAACATGGCATCCGGATCATTTACGACAGGAATAGCATTTGCTTCTGCCTTCGTCCATTCCTTGAACGGTTCCAGTTCTGACCATTTGGTTACCAATACCCAATCCTGTTTTACCATGAGGGCAATCTTCTGCAAGGTAGCGGAAGATTCGGCTGCAATCGGTCCGTGCTGGATATCACCAACCTTCAGATCCTCCAGGAAGCATACACGTTTACGCTCCCACGGATTGATCGTCTTACGGCGGTGAGCCTTATCCTCGATACGGACAGACGGATTCACAGTAATGATCTTTACCGGGATTTCCTGTTCGGCCAGATACTCGTTGATAAGATTTTTCGTTACCAATATTTTTGAAGACGAATTAACCCATGCCTTCAATGTGTCGAATGTTGATTTCTGCTTCTTCAACAAAGAGAAGTCAGCCACGTGCATCACTACATAGCGAATCGTTACTCCCTCGGCAGAAGCAGCAACAACCGTATCTTCGATATCCTGCAAGCCGTTGGCCGTTGAAGCGTTGCTCCAATCTACAGAAGATTTACGCTGGTTCTTCTTCGGCATACCGCAACCAACAAACTCAGCCGTAACGACACCGCCATTATTCTTTGCCGACAAATGGAAACCCGCACGGCTCATGAGCTGCATACACCACCATTCGAAACGGGCACGGACGGAGTTATACACGAAATCCTGATCTTTGAAAGCCAGGTTCAGCAATGCCAATTGGTCTGCGTCACCCTGTGCGTCACGTTCCAACTGTTTGTACTCGTTGTAATCACTCTCGTTCATACCACGCTTAACGGCTGTCTTTGGAATATCACCGGACAACTTGCTGATTACCTCGCGCGTCTTCTGCGGAGCGGAAGCGTCAAAAGAGATCACATCTGCCATTACCGGAGCACCTTTCTCACCGGTCAATGTCTCCCACTTCAACGAAGTCTTTCTTTTCACCCCGAAGAAGTTCGGGAAAACGACTGGTTTCACATGGCGGGTATTCAAACGAGCCGCCATGTTCTTTTTATTCACCTGTTTAATTAAACTTCTTTCCATATATCAGATTTTAATGGATTACACAAAACGGATAAACGACATTAATGCCTTTAAGTCCTTATCTACCGGGAACGGCATACAGGATTCGTTTACCGTACCTCTTACCAATAACCCGGACTGCTGGTTAGCTACAGTCAAGTCGACTTTATTCATCGTGACGACCAATTCGCCATCATAAGGTAACTTGGTGGCTTTCGCAGCCTGCTTGTCTTTAGCCTGAACCAATACTTGACCTTTTGTTGCAGCCCCAATCGTTGCTGCCAGCGTAATCGTATCGAAATCCGCATTACTCTTATCAATAGCTGTGATCTTATCGGAAGCGCCAGTCAAAGCGCCACCAATCGTCACGAAGTCACCCACACCGAACAGATGATTCTTGGCCACCTTATAAGTTGTTTCACTACCTGCATCGGAAGCCATTGCCGTCTTCAATACATGATACAGCCCTGTTTCCGGATCTTTTACTACTATTACAATCGGAGGCAGTTCGTCCAACGCCTTGCCATTGAACAAAGCGTTCTGCAAGTCTCTGCGATCAATCGTCCCACCACCGATCACATCCTCAATAATCTTTTCAATTCCGGGAGGATACTGGAATTCTCTTTCTCTCTTTCTGTACATAATGCTACACTTTATTTGATTATTCAATACCCAGGTTTACCACACCGGGATTATTTGCACTATTATCGACGTCCTGATCCATCAGCTTCGCCCAATCCGCTTCGGAACGGTCCTGAAGATTTACGGAACCGGGAGCGTAATCGCCACGAGCCACAGCATCATCGATCGCCTTTTGCTGGATTCCGGTATATTCTTCGGATAGTGTCTTGATCTGATCCTCAATAGACGTTTCAGAAGCCAAATCCACACGTCCCAGCCAGCTGTCCGGAAGACCGGCATCTTTCAACTGCTTACGGACTATTTCTTTTTTGGCTTCGTTTGCCGAGTTAGTAATGGAATCACCCACCTTTTTAGCCATATCATCGACACTCTTCTTCATACTTTCCAGATAAGCTTTTACTTCCGGGCTAAGATCCTTCAACAGCTCTTCTTCCGTTTTCTTATTCTTATCCGGATCTTCCACCGGTTTACCGTCTTTTAATCCATGTTTTGCTTCGTATGCAGCGACCGCAGCCGTTTCAGCCGTAGTCTTAGCTTCATTCTCTGCCTCCTGGATAGCCGGAAGGATATTTTCTTTGAACAGGTCCACAAAAGCCTCCATTCCTTCAGCTTTTTCGATTTTGAACGTCTTCTGAATACGTTCCGCATACTTCTCTGGCACGCCTTTCGTCTTACATGCCGCCTTGATTAAATCTAAAATTGTCATAAGAGTTTTCTGTTTAAAATATAAGGGAGGGAAAGTTTTTTCTTGCAGGATTCAGAATAAGTGTTCATCTTTGTGGTGTCCTATTTTATCAGCAAAGGCGGGTGACCGTCGAACATATTTTTGTGTCGGCATTTTTTATGCCCATATATGAACGTATTATAAAGTATAACGGTTTCGTACCCCCATGATACGGCTTAATGGCCGTAACTGCCTTTGCTGGTGTAGGACAATGGGACAGGCGAAACCGTTTTTTTGTCTATCCTCTATAACAAACAATGTTAGTTATGTCCAAACAGCAAAACATTTGTTTGTCGGGGAATAATAGTACCCAACAACCAACGGCCAAACCCTCCGAAATGGGTAAGTACTCCACTCCTGAACTACAAGCTGCATTCAATACCGGCCGAGAAATCGGAAGAACCGAAGGAATGCTATACTACATCAAACATGCTTCCGAAAATATGCAAAAGGAAGCTGAGAAGCTAAGTGCAAAATTACAAATGCAAAGAGCGAAAATATAGAAGGTATCGCCATCTGCTTCCGGAAAAAGTTTTTCTGATTTATATATTATCTCAGAAAGACGTTACGTGGCAGTTGCGTCAATAGGAAATTTAGAGGGCATTGGGTGTATTCTGTAAACTGCCACTTTACTACAGAATCTCCTTTGCCCTCGCTTTTTTCGGAAATATGAAAAATTTATCATTTAACGTAAAAGAGATTGCGAAAGTAAACAATGTGGCTATCATGGCTAGTAATGATCCTAATCAACTAGTTCCCATCAAACCTATTTGTGATGCTCTTGGCATAGACGCCAAAGCTCAACGTAATAGAATTGATCGTGATGAAATATTAAGTTCAACCGGGGTCATCATGACCTCGGTTGCCGCAGACGGGAAAGAACGTGAAATGTACTGCATTCCTATCCGATACGTTTTTGGATGGTTATTTTCAATTGATACTAATCGAGTTGATGAAGAAGTAAGAGCTTCCGTCATTAAATACAAAATGCAGTGTTACGATACACTGTATGATCATTTCGCCTCTTACGCCAGCTTCGTCAATCAAAAGCAGAAAAGACAAGCAGAAGACTGGGCCCGTATCCAAATCCTCAAAAAAGAGTTCCATGAAGCGAAGAACAAACTAGCCAAAGCTACAAAGCAAATGAACATGACAGTCGATTACTCATTTGAACAATGGAAGGCCAACGGGAAACAGCTTATTCTCGACTTTGACGATTAAATTTCCAAAATCGTTAGACAATTAGGAGATAATTTATATTTTTGCAGAAAGAAGTGGTTTACAAACAAGTCCTCGGATTACAGTTCCGAGGGGGGCTATTTGAAAATCATTCTTCTAAAAACATAAAGTAGTCTGATAGATTCAGCCGTGGATTGTAGTTCTACGGTGATGGTCTATCGGACTACTTCTTTTTTATGCCAGTCAAGACCTTATCACTATCCGATATACTATAAAGGACGGCATTCCCGGTTATATCTTCTCTAACAATAATCCAACTTTTCTCTCCGTTCAACTCAATTTCAAAAACATGAGAATATTTAATCATAGGATTATCCTTATGGTATTCAGTATACCCCTTGTAATCCGAACCGGCAAATATCGCTCCTATATTTTTTATCAATTCGTTCTTCTCTTTCTTGAACTTATGAGGCTGATTCAAGAACTCTTTGATAGACTTTCCTGTCATTTTAACTCGTACCGGAAAATCTTTATGAGAGAATGAGCCATTCAATAAAGACTGCTTTGCCCAATTTTGCAGCTCTTTCGTTCTATCTTTTGAATATTGGATTGAAATACTATCTCTTTCAACCTTTCCATCCCCCAGCAACCATTCCGCAAACTCCCCATGATCCATCATGACCGGCGTAGCTATACAGATGCAGAACGGATGCCAGCCCGTAAACTTGAAATCTTTTGAGTATTGCCCCGCCTTTGCATCACACACAGGACACGGACCATGATTCGATGGTGAACGTTCCACCTCATAACCAGTCACGAAGTCCATTTTCTGCCAACGTTCGTAATCGGCAGTTCGAAAAGCCTTATTGGTCTCCGTTGCTGCTAAACGTAGGGCATTTTTGTAAGACGAACGATAAACACCCTGTCCTGGATGATAGTCTTTCATTGGCTGGGATAGAACCAGCTTCCCATTCGCATCCCTTACCCGTCGGAAACGACGGTTGGGTTCGTTTAGCAATTGCCGTATATCTTGGCTGATCAACGCCGACGGACGACCGGAAGACAATCCGGAAGAAAGGTAATACTCCAGATTATCCATGGCCCCGTCCGTTATGTCCCAGACACGAGAGGATATGGTTTTACCAAATTCATCTTTACGTTTCAATAAAGTATTCAGCGCATTGGCATTCCGGGAACACAATTTTTCCCTTAGCGTAGCGGAGATAGCCATATCCTTAATATAGCCCGTTACCAGTTCATCCGCTTTCCTATTGCCTAAATTCCATACATCGGTAACTGTATTGGATATATTGCTTACGAGCTGCGTGTGTAAATCATCCAACAGACGTTCTATTTGCTTTTCAATAGTAGCATTACCTATCCATACACGGTCGCCGCCATGATCCGACCATTTAGCCAGAAGAGGTCCTACCCTACGGACAAACTAGTCAAACGAATACTTTATGCTGCCTTGTTGCCGGAACAGACGTTGCAGGAATTGTCGCTCATGAAATGATAGTTCTTTCATTCTCCATATCCCATTGTCAGACCAACCATGTTATTACGTTGCGCAGCCGTATCCTCCTCTTCCTTCATCAGCTTCATTTCTTCGTCCAAGTCTTCTGTTAGCGGAGAATGAGCCGTAACCGTGCGCTGAGCGTTAATCGGTTTGCCTCCATTGGCAATAGATAAAGTTTGCAGGGTTTCAGCCAAATCTTCCGGCAAAATGGAACCAAATTCCACATCGATCAGGTTGTTCACCAATTGAGGACGGTACTTGATATTGGTAATATTGCATATCCCAGCCAACACGACCGACACGCAACGCTGAACCACCGGACCGAACGTTTCCATATTCTCACTCGCCTTGATAGTTGCATCCATCAGCATGAATTTACGAGCGACACCGGACAGGTTGCCAATGCCTTTCAAGTTATCAAAAGAAAGATCCGGCGTAGATGTACCAGCAAATTGTTCGTTTTTCGTTTCTTCCAATTCTTTATCTACAGATGGCTGGGAGCCAGTCCATGTCAAATAATCGGCATCGCCATGATATTCCTTGCCAGATACTTCATCGACCTTAATAGGGAAATTAAGGTCTTTCCCGGTTGTTTCTTTAGAAGGTAAATCGGAATCGCCATACGTTTTCAAGATTGGTTCCGCAAAGTAGTCGTTAGTGTCGGCCATACGGGACTAACGCATTTCCCGCGCATCCATGATACCGGCAACCTCGTCCCATTCCGGTTGGAAAACATCTGCATACACGACCGGAATCTTTCCGAATAGATTGGGAACCTCTTTTATTACCCAGCCACCCATTTCATCGATAGCCGTAATAATCTTATCTGCTGTCCAGATTGTACAACTGTTCCGGATCATACCATTAGAGTTCACTTGGTAACGATGAATAAAGGCATCCATATCGTCGTTATCATCGAAGTGGGGATAAAATTCAGAGAAAGTATTTTCATTACGGGGAACGGAAAGCGTTTTCACCTTCAACTCCGTAATCAAGTTGCCGTCTAATCCTTTGGAAGTATACGGATAGAACACAAGAGCAGACTTACTTTCAGAAAGCACCTTACGAGCGAACGACTTCAAAACGGATTGCATTTTTAATCGGCGTTCCCATACACGTTTGAATTCTTGAAAACCATCGTTCTGATCAGTTCCCGTAATCGTCATTTGCCCGCCAAACAAGAAAGCGACAGAGGTACGCACCTCCTTTTTCGGGAAGTTGGTAACGATACGTGCTACATCTACGATCTTATCTTCCAGTCGTAACGGCTCACCATTCTTATCTTTCAAGGTTTCCGAATAGACAGCCAACCGTTTCGGTTCACGCCAACCGACAGAGGTTTTACGTCGCCGGCGCTCACCGTGGTATTCTCTGTAATATTCTCTTGGTTCCCGGTATTCAATCGTATCGACACATAACGTACTGACTACCTGCCCGAAATCTTCATTTGCAAGAATGTCGTTTATACTTGGCATAATCGTTTTATGCTAAAATATAAAAGCAAATGTTTTTTCGCTGTCAATACGGCCAGTCTAAACAAGTTCACTTTGAAATGTAAAAACCGAGAACAGATATCAAAACGCAAGTATGTGATAGAAAAATATCGGGATTTTATCTAATACGTGTTACAAATATCGGAAAAACACTTTCATTTTACCACTTATCGTCCTCTTGCTACCCGACGTACAGAGTTAGCCTTACATAACCCGATGAACTCTACATTCTCGGCAAGGATCGTCATACCGTCCGGCGCATCATCATGCTTATTGCCACCTTCTTTCTTGTAACCTGTAAGTGCTTTCATAAACCGATCGTAGTCCGAACCTTTCTTATACTCGCCCTCTTCCAGGAAATAACAATGCTTCTTAATCCAACCAGACTTCAACAAGATACGTGTATCCTTATTGGCTGTTGTCGGTTTCGCCTGAATGATACATTTCTCATTCTTTGCCTTTACAGCCTTACGGACATTCAAAGCAAACAGACGGCCGCCGTTATTGCTTTCGATACGCATATTGTCGCAGCGGGTGTCAAGAATCAAGGAAACCAACTTCGGTTCGGTAATCTCGACATTGTCTTTCGTAAACAGGACATCGGTAATGAAATACTTCGTGCCGAATACTTTGGCAATAGGCGCACAGAAATCATCGTCTCCCTCGTCTGCCACATCGGTAGCACCGATAACACCATCCGGTTGCTTACCTTCTATATCTGCCAGCTTGAATCGGTTTAATTCTGATTTAGGGAACAACAACCCAATAGCCTCGATCGGTTCCTGCATATACTCGGCACACCAGATGGAATCGTCCGTTTCCTCCCGTAATTCATGGTAATACTCCGTCGTATGCACATCCTCACAAAAAGAGCGGTCGTTCTCATCCAGAGCAGCGATACGGATAATCTCGTCATACTTCCCCATCTCTTCCATACGACCAAGTACGTCCGTAGCCGACCAACGTGTACCAATGTCGATCGAACAACAGTTTCCCTCGATACGGGAATCATGTGTTCCCTGCTTCCAAGACCAGACCTTTTCGTTATTGGTGTCAGATAGTGCATCTTCCAAACTCTTATACAAGTCGTCGGTCATGGCCAACATAGACGCACCGAAACCGATTACCGTACCGCCTACACCAGCCCCGAAGTAACTCACCTGCCGGGCAGCTTCCAAGCTCCAGCCATGCACGTTCTGTTTATCCCCTCGCAATTGCACATCCGGGAATATCTCTTTAAACCGGGAAGAGCGGACAATGTCGCGTGTATCATAAGATAGTTTATTATACAGTGTATCGGAACAACAGTTGCGCATGACCGACTCTTCCGGGAAATGGCCAAGCATCCACGAAATGAACAAGGATGATATATAGGACTTCCCGGCACGTGGCGGCATGGAGACGGCCAGCCGACGAATCACACCCGACAAATACGATTCGTACACCCGCGTAAAAGCGTCCGCCACCTTCTTCAAAAACAAACGCTTAGCGAAGAACTTAGGATCATGATATAAACAATAGGCCCAGAAATCATTCCGAGCCTCCCGTTTGCGCAATATGGTCGCAGCCTTCGCCTGCCTGATCAATATTTCTCTCTTACTCCTTTTCACCACGGATAATTGCTGCTAGTTCTTCATCTGACATCGATTCCAATTCATCACCCAGTTTGACCTGGTTCTCCACTTCTTTCTTATCACGCCACTTGCCAGGTTGCCGGTTCTTCAGCCAGAAAATGGCGGCAGTTGTGTCCGGAGGGTAATGTTCGATATATTCCACCTTGTCCGTAATCTTACCCTCATTGGTAGCAAACTTCGTCGCTCTGGCATCGTAACCAATCGCACGGCTATAAAGTCTCGATGCTACATTTGCATCTGCTACAGCTTTTCCCTTTTTTAAGGACTCAAGAAATTGAGGAAACTTCTTCTTCCAACTATTCAACGTTTGTTCCGAAACAGAGAAGAATTCAGCAATTTCCTTATCTGTTGCACCTAACAGACAAAGCTTTAGAGCCTGCTCTGCATATTCTTCTCTATATTCAGACTTACGCCCCCTACTTTTCTTTTTTACTTCATTCTTCTCTGACATACCTAACCAAAACTAACGAATCGGGACAATTCCGCCTTCAACTCAGGTAAACTTCCATTATCTAAATAGAAAGAAGAGCGCATTTTACCTTCTTTCTTTACACCACGCATTGACTTACACAAGTGTTCTCCTTCTAGCACTATACCCATTGCCAAAGGTGGATATTCCGAACCTAACGCTTCATGAATCATCACAATGATATCTTTCGCCAATCGCTCTTGTACCTGTAATCGTGCCGCACAATAATCAACAACACGACCAACTTTCGATATGCCCAATATCTTACCTTTGGGATTAGGAATATAAGCAAACCAATACTTCCCAAAGAAAGGCATCATATGATGTTCGCACATTGAATAGAATCCACCTGAATCTGCGATAACACTATTACAAGAAAGACCATCCACTCCATTAGGAAAAACCGTTATTTTAGGCACCTGTGCCAGATCATATCCACGAAAGATCTCTTTCCACATTCTTATGATACGATCCGGTGTTCCTTTTAATCCTTCTCTACAAGGGTCCTCACCGATAAAAGAAAGGATCGTTCTTATCGCACATTCAATATCTTGTGTGTTTGTAAGCTTAACTTCCATTTTGAGTTTGTTTTGATAAAATTGATTGTTTCATTCAAAATTTCTGCGTTCTTGGCTTTGTCTTTGACATCGCACGGTTGCAAATAATAGCTATCTTCATAAGTGGTTGACAAATTGTCATATTGGCTCATATCTTGTCCTCGATATACCACTTTCAGCTCATCTATACGCTGGATTCTGACTTCCTTATATTTGGGGCTGCATGTGATCCAGTCTATCATAGATTCCAAACCATCTCTGAGCAACAACGTTCCGTTGGTTTCAATCTGTACATACTTTTTCGCTTTGTGCATTTTATGAATAAGTGAAGCTGAGAGTTGCATTGTTGGTTCTCCACCTGTGATTACGATATGTTTTGCCGGATATTTTTCTATTTCCTGCATTATCTCATCTTCGGTAAGCTCTTTGTATGATTTATGATCTGTATCGCAAAAATCGCAAGCCAAATTACATCCAGCAAAACGAATAAACACGGATGGAGTTCCTGTAAACCGTCCCTCTCCTTGAATGGAGTAGAAAATCTCATTTACTTTCATAATTTTTCCTCCTCTTCTTTATCTTTTACATAAACAGCAATATTACCTTCGCTTTCCTGCACTTTTGTTTTGTAACACTCTGGAATCTGTTCCGTAATCCATTTAGCAATATTTTCTGCAGTTGGATTGAATGGTAATAGTTCATTGAAATTGCCATGGTCAAGCCAGGAATGAATCTTTTCTTTGATATGCTTGAAATCCACCACCATCCCGTCCGCATTGACTTCCTTTGCCTTACAAAATACGGTAACAATCCAATTATGACCGTGTAAATTCTCACATTTACTTTTGTAGGAGAGGGTTAACCTGTGACAACCTGCAATCTCCATTTTTTTTGATACGTAATACATAACCATTTATCTTAGTATATTTTAAATTAATCGTCCTCATATATGGTGGTATCAATTATTCCAGCTTCCCATAACGCCTCCTTGCGTTCTAAGCATGTGGCACATTTTCCGCAATGTTTCTTTCCTCCCTTATAGCAAGAATACGTCTTTGAGTAATCAATATCTAATTTCTTTCCATGAGTAGCTATATCCGACTTCGTTATATTAGTGTACGGGGCATCAATCGTGATCCCCCCATACGTTCCATTACGCATAGCAGTTGACATAGCTGTTATAAAAGCGTCCGTACAATCCGGATATAACGAATGATCGCCTGAATGATTCGCTATAAAGACTTTTCCCAATCCTCGGCTCTCTGCAATACCGCACGCTATGGATAACATGATTCCGTTACGGAAAGGCACAACGGTCGATACCATATTCTCGATCTCGTACCGCCCATCAGGAATAGCCTCTGCCCCTTCCAATAGTGCGCTTTTGAAATAGTTGTGTATAAACCTCAACGGTATCACGATATGCTCAACCCTTAACCTCTCACAATGATACGATGCAAACCCGATTTCCATTTTGTTATGGCTGCTTCCGTAGTCGAACGTGATAGCCAGTGATATTCTATCTATTTTCTCATACAGAAGGGTAACAGAATCCATACCTCCCGATAAAATTATCAAACTATCTTTCATATTATCTTATTAAATTATCTATTATAAATACCTTTCGACGTATCTCTGATACTTCACCCACTCACTAAAATTACGCCTATTAGCCAGATCGTGATCTTTTACCCTCATACCTTTCGGCGGATCTTGATATATCATCTTTTCACCATCGAATGAGTAAATCTGCCCGAATCTTGCACCAGATAACCAAGTCGTGCTATCTACACTGTCAAACCTTAAATACTTAAGGTATGTCGTATTCGTGAACCCAAGCCCATGGATACGGGAACCGGCCGTGTGCGCCTGGTCTATGAACCATTTAAGGATCATCGGGTTCTTTCTTATCTTTCTGCCCTCATCGGTGGCCAATGTCGTACCAATAGCTACATAAGGATAATCCTCGCACATCTTGACAAAATAATCCTTTCCCCTATTGGAATGCCAAACCGGGATAGGGTTCCTGCCAGTCCTATCCTTGAGGTATTCTCGGTAATACTCAACCTTATCAATCCCAACAACAATATCTATATCAAGCTCAAAAAATAGCCTTATATTGTTTTTGTAGACAAAATCCGCGTATTTCCTTACATATCCATCCCAATCGAAATTATTGTTCTTCCCGGAGAACGCGGAAAAAGCCCCACTATCCAAAATATGTCTATCCTGGTAGACGAAACTATCGCAATTTCCTGACTTATGCTCCCAGAAAGAACTTAAAAGATAAATATCTTTTGTATCTAAATTCCATCGCTTGGCACATGTTTTATAACTGGCTAAATATAGGATCATAGCTCTATTTCCTTTCCACAATGAGGGCAAACCATCGTCTTTCTTTTATTCTCAACCTTATCTGCACCCTCAAAGAAGCGGTCTACATCTGTCGGTATATCATCAAATGGAAGCTCCAACTCCCAATCACCAAGCTCGTCAATACCAAAATCTTCAACCACAGCTGCAAAATCGAACATAGAAGTATCTGATGTATGGTTATCAGCCAGAGCCAAAAGCTTTCTTTTTTCATCCTCTGTAGACAAATCCGTTCTTCTGATCGCTATCAATTCATTTCCATCAGACTCAACAATTCGGACTTTCAACCCCAGTTCTAAAGCCTGCTCATAAACGCCATTCCCGGCAATAATAACATCGTTCTTATCCAGAAGAATAGAACGACCGGTTCCACAGTCCTCCAGGCTCTTTTTAATAAGTCTTTTATTCTTATCCGTGTGGATACGATAATTCCGAGGGTCATACTTCAATTCAGCCATAACTTTTATTCTAAAATATAACAGAGAAATCTATTAACCTAAATACAGTTGCAGTTCCCGGATAGCCTGTTCCACGCTCCGAACAATCACATACTTACTACCTGCCATTTCAACCTGGCGTTGGTATTCCTTTTGCTCTGCAGACTGTTTACCTGTAGATGTCTTGAACTCTAGACAAAGAGAAGCATATCCCTTTTTCGGTATCTGAAGGATTACATCGGCCACTCCACGTTTAACGCCTTGGCGCTTCATATTAGCCGCTTCTATTTTATGCCGGCTGCCACCGTTCGGGACTGCAAAAAGAAGTCGATCCGGCAAATTAGGAAAGAATAAAGGAACCTTGCTGAAAAACTCCGACTGAATCCGAGCTTCTTCGTTATCATGGTGTTGCTTTTGTTTTGGAGGGTTCTTTTTATCAGAGTAACAGTTATAGCAGATATGTCCTTCTTCTGTTTTGATCACAGAAACTGTTTCCCGGCCACAGGCTATACATTTTTGCGTTTTCATAATCTTAGTTTCATATAAGATATAAAGAACAGAAAGAAAGCCCTCAGGATTACCAAGGGCTTTCTTAACTCACTTCTTGCGTGATTTGAGCTATTCCGGCTCAGCTTTTTATATTTAGCAATTCAATCACTTCATCTACCGGGATCTCGGCATCGTACTCATATCCTTTAGCGATAGCCCAGTCAACCATCTTTCTTACTTGCGCGTCAGAAAGCTCTTTCCCTTTTACGGAGAAAAAGCCTGTTAAGTTTTTACGCCAAGCCCACTTCTTCAAACCTTTTAGGTTCGTCTTTATAGTATGCGTTTCCTTCATGTTTTTTTTAGATATTAATTTCATATTTAGCTTTTTCACAGCAATCCAGCCAGCCAGGTACGCAGTTTGTTCATTTCCGGAGATTTCGTCTCCTATGCATTGAAGCAAGTCTCCGACGGCGTGTATGACCTCGTGAGTGACGGTTCTATGTGTAAGCCTGCTTTCATCATAAAAGACAATTAACGCGCCGTAATTTCCCGTCTTTGTTTCTTCGACGCATTGCACGAAATCTGTTTGAGGGACATCTTTAACAGGGGTACCATCTGTGTAATCAACGAACTTCTTTAATATTTCGTCTCTGTCTTGTGCAATGGCTACCCATACCTTGAATGGGTATATTTCCGTTTCGTATTTCTTTAAAATAGCTTCACTCATATCTTTTTAGTTATTAATAAAATACTTATTGCATCTAAAACCTTTACGAGGAGAAAAGTCTTTAAACTCACAACTCATATAAAGTTCTTTCCGATCAGCCCAATGGGCCATATCTTTCTGCCATTGCGGGATGACCTGACGCGGATTGCTCAAATCACGGAAAGGTTGGCAATGCGGTACAAATCGACGGCTAACACTTTTCCAATAATTGACCCGGTGAAACGACTCTTTAAAGTCCATCAAGATGCAATAGAGGAAATATTCGCCTTTGTAACCGTACTTGTCAATCAGCTTCGCTGCCCGTTCGACATCGGCGATCTGTCTCGGCGTATCACATCCAAAGCGAATACGTTTTATCCATTTGACTTTTGCCAATAGCAGGGCAACGTCGTCTGTCACCAACCGAGCGTCCAACCCTTGATTGAAGTCCACCCGAAGTCCAAGACGGACGATCTTTTCTATTTGTTCCAATCCGTAATCCGATGCAAGCACGTTGTTGTCCATAAGAATTAAGTTTGTCCGTCCTTCAATGGCTATCTCTTTCACATCCATGTAAGGCCTGATGTTACCTTCTTTTTTGGAAACCACACACCACTTGCATCTATTGGAGCATCCCCGAGTAAGGAAACCGTAAGCCATCTTGCTGTCAATGGAGGAATAGATCGAATAATCAGGTTGCAACTGGTCTATATTGTCGGGCAAGGCCTTATGCAGGTCGTACCCTGTTCCGCCTTGTTCTATTTCCTTTGCATTGATGTAGTAACCATAATCGGGTGTAAAGCTGAAGACTTTCGCCATGTACACTTTATCGTAGCGACAGAGAGGATTATACCATTCCACATTATCGCCACTCGCCTTATGGCTGGCGCTGATCTTCATTAATGCCAGGTTAAGATAAGAACTATCAACAGCCAATAAACCAATGTTCATTTGTTTTCTCCTTTCATCAATTGTTCAACAGTAATAGGAACTACACGAGAAACAGCATAATAGGCGTTATTCGTCAATTGGCGTTGCCATGCTGAAAAACGGGGTGACCAGCGAAAACCGTTATGTTTGAGATTTGAAATAACGTCTGGTTGCGGCTTTGTGTCGAAAACTATCTGCACCCTGTCCTCGGAATAGTTTTTGATTACCCGGCCACCCTCGAAAAGTATTTCGGTATCTTCTTTATTTAACCTTACTTCCTGAGCTTCGCATACAGCTTTCGCCATTTCAGCAAGTTTAAAGAATTTATGACGTTCAGTAATGATAGAGGATTGTTTATTTAGCTCTCTAACATAGGCAATTGCCTTTTCTACAATTATCACATCACCGCGCTTTGCGTATGTTTCAACTTTACCGTAAATACTGGAAACAAACAAGGCTTTATTGTATCCTCTTTCCGTACCGTCATTGATACCCTTAATTGTAGAAGCAGAGAAATATATTGAGCGTTTAAGCCTCGTCCATTCTTCCTCTGCTTTTTGTTCTTTCGGTTTTGCATCTTCTATCTTACGAGATATCGCCTTGAGTGCTTTTTCTCTCCATGTTCTAAATTCATTTACAGCATTGTCATAATAATTATTCATCTTCTCATTTCGTCTTGAAGGGAAACGTGCTGGCCCCGTTATCATGGCACTCATGATGCGAGAATGTTTGTAAAATAAAGTACGAACCCATTCTTTGTATTTCGTAATATAGTGCTCCTTCTCGTTTTCCGGCATATTTTCAAGGTCGGCATTCAATTCCTTTTCGCAATCACGAATATACAGAGCGGCTCGCTCTTCCGGGTTGAAACTCGTAGAATAAAAAGCGTCACAAGCGCATTTCCAAAGTTCTTCAAGGTTGACATCGTATTTCCACTCTGTAACAACCCAGGAGCCTAAGTCTTTGTCATAAATAACAATTTCCTCGTTGTTGGAAATACGGATTGCAGTATGTGTATAGTCGCAACTCATTAAATTTTGGCTTAACTTCTTTCCTCTCCAGTTAAAAAGCCATTCACCTTGTTCCGGATTTGCTATACTCACCACCTTAAGTGCACGGTGATAGTTCTTTTTTGACAGTAAAACTTGTTCGGTATTACCGACCTGTATTTTATTTTCTTGCATTATAGTTTCTTGTTTTTTAATATTTACACCTTATATTTTCGTTCAAAATCATACTTCCTAAACTCATGGTACGCTTGTTCCAATGTTTTAGAAGTCCTATCGCCTTCCGGTATATCCCAGCTTTTGGAATTATTGATACTATCATCCATGGCCATAGCCCCCCTTTCTTTCTCATACCGGCCAAGCCATTCTAAGATAACAGCCCCGTCTATCCGATCATAAACCTTTCCATACAATCCCTTTTTCGCCCGATTAAAACATAGCTTGAAATCATCAGGCTTAAAGAAATAGTATTCATCAATAATCAGATCAACTGTTTGTGCGACTTGCACCGCTCCGATCGATTTTCCGACATTGAAAAAATCTATCAAATCATTCAAGACTTTTACCATAAATCCACGAAGATGCGTCTCTCCAAATTCTTTGTTCATAACCGCTATAGAGCAACTTGGGCTATCAAACACGTCATTTACTGTTTTGGGCCGCAGACTGTTGTAATATGGCATCGGCAAGGTGCCCAAGATGCTCACGCTCGCGTCTCTTGTTTTCGGCATCAGTTCCGGAGGAAGTACGCCTGTTGTTGAGTCTATCTGTGAAAACAGTTGTATTGCTTGTTGTTTGTCCATCTTGATATTTTTCTAAATCACGTTTCGCCCATTTGCGGAACGTAAGGTTTGCACTAACGTACTTTTTGAGCAACTCTCGATAGTTGTGCATCGAGACAAGAGTGTCCTGGATTAACTGAAGCGAGAAATCTCGCTTTATTCGTTCGAATTGTTCTTCCGTAAACGGCTCTTTCAGTTTAGCCACATTAGGAGCATTCGCAGCAATCCATTGCTTGAACTTTTCAAAATTTTCATTCTTGGGTTTCTCCGGTTCGGGGTCAGGGTTGCGCGTGCCTGCGCGCGTATAACCCTCCTCTCCTTTACAATCCTCTCCTTTACTCTCCTTTCCAGCAGGAGTAGTTTCGAATATTCCCGACTGTTCGGGATTATTCGCGAATGTTCCCGAATTGCTTTGTTTTTTGCCCGAAAGAACGTTTTCTATTACTTCTGCAGGAATTTTTGACTTTTGCGGTTTGTCGATGCGCTCACTGGAAAAGTCCATCACGTAGTAGCTTTTGTTTTCGAATGTAAAAGGTACAAGGATAGAGTTTTCAATCAGTTCTTGCAGCCACCCAGAAACCTGCTGCTTACGAATATCTTCGCGGGCAGGAAAGACTTTCGACTTGATGATAGTTTCATTAGCTAAAATGACACCGCTATCATCAGCAAAGTTTTTCATGCCTATATAAAGCAGACAAGCCGGAAGAGATACGTTCGAAAACCTTTCATCTTCCCAAAATTCCGGTACTATAGTTCTAATTCTTGGCATATTTATACAGTCATTCTTTCAGGAATTCCCATCAAATCAAACAAAGTAGGAGCCTCGACTTCCATTTCAATCTCACGCAAATAAGTAAGGCTATCTTTCCAATAGTCATAATTAAGTTCCGTAGAAAGACCTCTACGGCCTAACTTGACAGCACAATAAGGGACGGTTCCAATACCACCAAACGGATCAAATACCAATTCGCCTTTGTTTGAATACCGTTCAATCAGCCTTTCAACGATGTCCAACTGAAGAGGGCAAATATGATTCTGTCGTTTCTTTTGCGACTGTTTGGTGTTAAGCGTCCGCATACGAACCACATCATCCCATATCCAATCCTTTTTGCTTACCGGATCAACGGCCATAAATGTCTTTGGCAGTTTCCCGTATGCATCCAGCTCTTCAGCAAATGAAACGTGCTCTTCATAGTTGTAGATATGTTCACGTTCGTAGTTACGGAACAAATGCCGAATCTTATCTATTCCAGCACCTTTCATATCTTCGTATGACAACAATGAATTGCCGGAAGACTTCCAACTTGCATGGGCATCGATCTGCCAACGGGCCAGCGAGTATTCGCTCTTGTCCTTCTTAACAGGCCGGTCGGCATAAGCACGTGAGGTATCGGTAGGCAACTTGCGAAATAGCAATACATATTCAGGGCATCCGACTCCCATCTTGGAACCATCCTTGCACATCTCGGTATAGCCCAAACGGTAGGTCTGGTTGTTTTCCCTCACCACATCAGTATCGACCGTAATGCGCCCCATATATCGGAAGCCATGCTTCATGTAATGAAATACAGTCATTTCGCTGAACGGGTCAATAGTTGGCATACCGTCCCCCGTGGCGTTGCCGAACAAAACACGATCTTTCACATGGATGCAGGCCAACCGACCCGGTTTCAAAATGCGCATTAACTCTGGTGTAAGATAATCCATCTGTTCAAAGAACTTATCGTTATCTTCATTGTGCCCAAAGTCATTGTATGTAGGCGTGTATTCGTAATGATTTGAGAACGGGATACTGGTTACGATCAGATCTACAGAGTTACTTTCCATCTTCTGACATTCCAATACATTATCGTTATTGATTGCTTTCCACAACTTGCCGGATTTTTCTTCCCGACTGGCGAACATCCAGCGCATCATCTTTTCCTCGGCCTGCAAACCGAACAAACCGTTATGCCGGACAATTTCAGTCATATTTGCGACCATTTCCCGGTGTTGTGCCCATTTCTGCATGAAGCTCTTAAATATTTCACCCTCGCTTTCGGCATAGACCAGATAGAGATCAACGGGATGCTGCTGCATAAAGCGGTATATACGGGCTATCGCTTGGAACTTATCGTTGAAGCGGTAGTCAATGAACATGATTGCTTTATGACAATGATACTGGAAGTTCAGACCTCCACCAAGCATCTCCGGTTTAGCTGCAAGGTATTTCAGCCGGCCATCTTTGAAGTCGGATATTACCTTGTCGGCTTCTTCATCGTCTTGTGAACCATAGACAGCCTTACAACCTGGAATCGCTTTGCATAGTTCCAGCCGTTCAGCTTCCAAGTCATGCCATAAAAGGAAATGGTCGTCCTTGTTTTCCGGGCGATTGATTATCTCTACCACACGGGCAATCTTTTCCTGCATGTTATCTCGGCGTTCTTTTGCCGCGTCAGCAAGTCCGAGAGCAGCCTCACGAAATATTTTCACCTGTCCGTCACGATCAGCTCCAGCCGTAGAATTGTCCACATTCACAATCTCTTCATGTACGCGGAGTTCAGGCAACTCATAGCCAGTATCCGGATAACCGAGGTCGGAAGGCTTGGTTAGGAACAACGCCCATGTAGATACCCACAACCAAAACTCTTTTTCCTTATGCGGATAAAGTGTCAAGTTATTCGCCTTCGTGCTGTCTCGCTGAAAGAATCGAGTAAGAGCCTGTCCGGTGTCCATCACACCAAGATAACCAGCATAATGTATAAGTTCCTTGTATCTGTTTGGCGAAGGTGTAGCCGTAGCAACAAACCTGTAAGGGACACCCGAGAACAACGGTAGAAACTCCTGATAGGTCTTGGTGCCGAATCCGCGCAACACGCTGGCTTCATCCAATGATGTTGCAGTAAAATAGGACGGATCTATTCTCACTCCATCCTCACCATCACGCACACGTTCGTAGTTTGTTACCATGATGTCGGTAGGACATATCATCACATCTGCCATAATTCGGACATAAGTTACTTTCATGTGCAAGTGTTGTTCCGCTTGTGTTAGGAACTCGACTACCACACGCTTAGGGCAAACGATCAATCCCTTGCCTCCTTTATGGTTCAAGATTACCCGAAGTATTTCCAGCTGGGTGACTGTCTTTTGCATACCGAAGCTGGAGAATATAGCACGACATCCACCGGCAACCGCCCAACGAACGGTATCTTTTACATGAGGATATAATGTCGGGGTAATTTCTTCCGAATCAATTTCAAATCCTGTTTGATGGCTGATAGCCATCTTATTTCTTAGAAATTCTATATATTCCATTCAACTAAATCTTTTATGCTATCAATTTCTGACGAATCAAGTTCATATTCTTCTTCACCAGTTTTACTATCTGGTCGTGATACTCGCTTACGCCATTGCAGACGGCTCGGGACTGGACGATATCCAGTGTCTTCAAGTTTACCTCTATCGTCTCGATACGCTTTCCATCGGTATCTTTGGCAGACAGAATCAAACAATCCGACCGTTTATAATACCCATTACTATACACGCAATGGTGCATCGCCTTTCCTTCCTGATAAAACTGGGTTATACTCTCCAACGGGCAAATGACTATGTTGCCATCCGTGATTTTCATCCCAAAGAACTTTTTCATCCGTTCGTAGAAGCCGGCTATATCCTTCATGAGCTTTTCACGCCTACGGATAGCTGCTATACGGTTCCTTTCCTGTCTCAACTTGGCTTCTATTGCCGTTTTCTTTTTCAAGAGCCTATCATGTGCAACTTTCAGGTTCTTGGGACAGACATAATGCGCGTTACGCAAGTCCTTGCCGAAATAAGATAGTAAAGACATATAATCTTCCCACATAGAAGTGTCCTTAATGATGTAATGGTTGCGGTTGCAGATGTTGAACGACGGTTTATAGCGAAGTTGACAGAAGCCGTTTTTATACATGTGCTTCAACATGGATATTTGCCCGGTCTTGAGACACAGTTCCACATCATTTCCGCCTTTCAACAAGTCACGTATCAATTTTGACGGGGTTACATCCGGGAACCATCGATTCAGTCCCCGTTTTTTCAATTCCGGCAGCAGCTCTTTCCTTGGATAAAGCTCTCCATATATCGCATACAAATCACCGTAATAGTTATATGGATTACTTCCATATTCTCCTTTGATGCTGAGAGGTGAACTATACGCAAATCCGTTACCTCCCATATTAATCGGTCGGGCTATGATCGTACGTTTTCCGTCTTCACGAATCCACTCTTGAACCACTTCTGTAAAATCATAATACACCGGAGAAGTTTCCTTCCGAACATTTTTCCAGCATAGTATATGCCGGATCACCTGGAACCCGCCTTTCACTTGCAGGATGGACATATACGCCTCTTCACGGATCTTCTGCTTCCGGCTAACCTTTACGTCCAATTGATGATGGCAATAAGGGCATTCGATTTTGTCACCCAATTTATCTTTACTCGTATTGACCCACATCTTACCACATTCGGAACACCATAGCTCATCCTTACATTTGTAGGCAAAATGGTCAAACAGATGCTTTTTGGCCCAGTCTTCCTGTTCCTTCGTGATGGCAGGCAGCTTTCCACTTAACTCCGTCACCCGTTTTTCCAATTTCGTTCTCGGCTTCATATTAAAACAGACTCATTTGTTGGACATTTGCATCTGCTTTTTTCTTTGCAGGCTTCTTTTTGAGCAATCGGTATTGCTCTTCGGCCAACCGTTTGATAGCCGCTTCACGGGCCGCATTCTTGTCCTCCTCCGTCAACTCTACCTTTTGATTAGAAGAAATAGAGCAACCGGCAGAAACTTTTTCTATCTTGATATTCTCTTCGTCATAATAATGTACGGCCATCCCAAAGACTTCTGCATCACTCATTACGACAGAAGTTCCCCGTTTACGGGCTTCTCCCATAATGTAACGGCAGCACTCATCAATACTCTTATTTGGATTGGTAAACTTCGGAGCAAACAGGGGATCTTCCACTGCTCTCTCCTGCAAATATTTCTGTATTGTATCTTTGAACTCTTTCATAACTTACTGGATTGTCATGGGCATTAATAAATAGGTAAGTTCTTCGCCCTCGGCTTGCTTCTCCGGGGCGATAAGAATAGCGGTACTGGGAGTACCGAAAGAAAGTATTGAACGATCGTCATCAATACCGGAAAGCATATCCTGTATCAAAGTTGCTTTTACGCCAATAACAAACTCTTTTTCGCCAAACTCTACCGGAATGGTTTCTTCTGCAGAAGTGGAATAATCCAAGTCCTGGGCTGATACAACAAGCTTATCATAACGGGCACTCAATTTTATAAGGCATGATACTTTACTTGAAAATACGGAAGTGCGCTTTATGGCTCCCAATAGTAATTTGGTATCCGCTTTCAGTTTAAGATTGTTAGATTTCGGAACAACAGCCCGCCAATTGGGATAACGACCTTCTACATTTCGAAAAGAAATTTCGTAATCCTCGAAAGAGATTTCTGACCAATCGCTTCCGACTTTAATTACCAATTCTTCTTCAGATAACGGGATTACCCCTTTTAACACAGATGCTATCTGCCGACTGATAACAACCGAACAGGATTCCGTACAACGTTTGTTTTTTCTCTTAAACAAACCGAGTCCATAGCCGTTAGAGGAAACAAATATAATTTCACCCGGAACCGTTTCAATAGATACGGAGTTCATGATAGGACGCAGTTCGTCTGTATCCGCAAAATTGATCACTTTGGAAATACCGTTATTGAATTCTTCTGCCGTAGTCTTGATTTCATCCAGGATCTCTGTCTTTTTCTTTTGCGGGAAAGGCTTCGAATCATATCCGACTACCTCAAATTTACCCCCATGATATTTGATAAGAATCGATTTATTGTCCAGATTGATATAAATATCAAGAGGCTGCTCCGGCAATGTTTTCAGCCCATCAAGAATGGAGGGAGGAACACAGATTGAAAGATCTTCCTCTGCCATACATTCCAAATTGACCGTAATCCTGCCTTCGTCATTGGCAGCCGTAATAAACAACCGTCCGTCTTTTATATCGAACAGGTAGTTGCATACTATCGGAGTCGTAGATTTCGACGGAATTATTCGCGAAAGCTGCTGCAATTTCGCAAGCAACATGTTTTTTGAAACAGATATTGTCATTGTGCCTGATTTTATGGAAGGCACCAGGCAAGTGGTTATTTATCGGATGTTTACAGGAAAGTTTAAGATAATGTATATAAACACAAAAAGTTGGATCTCAAACTTTCGTTCAAAATCCAACTCGCTATTTCAACCGCAAATATAGAGGCTTTTTCTTAATCTACAAATTATTTCCGCCTTTTTTTATTTTTCTTCAAAGACATACCTCAATACCTTAATATTTAAACGATCAATGATACTAAAGTCTGTTTTTACATAACCAGCCGTCACCCGGAGCGGAGACGCATGATTTAGACATAACCCAACAACATCTAACCCAGCTTCAAAAACAACCTGAGCTATTGTAGCCCAAGAATGCCGGAATGAATATGTAGAAACAGGAGGCAAACCACCCAACCTCACAATATCCTTTATTCCTCTATTCACGCAATCATTAAAAGTTTTATCCGAAGCATATATTTCATTGAAATTAAACAGCCAGTCCCCTCTTCCTTGATATTTAAGAAACAAAGGTTTTACTAAATCCGGAACCTCTATTTCAATATAGGCTTCATCAGCTCTCCGCCCCTTTGTTTTCATTCTATTATAGCAGAGTTTTCCATCCTTATAACAACCTTTGCCCAAATTGTAAAGGTCCACCGTATTTATTCCAACCAGGCAAAACACCAACAATGATACATCTTTGGCGATATATGCTCTTGGTGGCATACCTCGCTTGCTTGGCTTCAAAGAGGTAATATCAACATCAAAAAAACGTCTGAGAACATCCACCGGCAGCGCCTTCTTGTCTGCAATATTCTTAGGAGGTATCTTTACCACACGAAACGGATCATGCCTGATGCGCATCTCACCGGTATCGTAGTCATTATATTTATCGCATCCGGCCCTAAACATGGTTTTCACGCAATTCGGATAAGCATTCTTTTTCTGTCTGCTGTTTTTCATAGAAGAAATCCAATCCTTCAGAAAGAAGGACGTTATATCGGAAAAAGATATATTTCGGTTACCGAAGCAACTCTCCATGCTCTTAAGAGCTAACAGATAGTTTTTCGCACTTCTTCCCCGGCCTTCATTCTCCATTTTCAAGATAAACTCTCGGCCAAAGTCAGAAAACGAAATAGAATCCCGGTCATTCTTAAGAAAATTCATAACCCTCTCCAAATTCCATCCTTCCGTATTGACACGATTCAAACGATCCAAATAAGTTTCTATTTGGACATACACATCTTTAATGATATAAGGGTCTGTTATATCACCATTCCGGACAAACTTAGCCTTGCATACCTTATTTGTCTTGATATATCCTACTTGACGAAGGTGGGTTACCCTAATATAAATAGGATATGTATTATCTTTTCTTTTCCCCCTGACACAAACTTTGAAATAAGCCATCACTGTAAACTATTTGTAAACGGAGCCTTTTATTCTGGCAAGACTTCCATGTTAAACCAGCAATGTAAGGAGGTAAAAACTGGTCAAATAGTCCTAAGTCATTATATCTCAAACAGCCACAATAACCTTTTTAATAATCAGTTATGGGAGATTAGCATTACAAAGAATATGCTTCAGTTAACAATACTGTCTGACATAATCCACTGTTTAATTGAAAAATGAGAATTGAGAATTGAAAATGAGAAGATCCTGCTCATTTCAATTGACAACCCAAGCGCGAAGGTAGATATTTTCATTGGTTTTAGGAAGATTATTGTAACATTTTCCGTAATTTTGCGCATATATAATTATCAATTTTCAATTCATCCGTTGGAGGTACAAGATTTACTAAAACAATATGCCGCCCATCCGCAAGTGGCGGCATTAAATACCCTGTTAAAAAACAAAACGTCCCGCAATATATTTCTGAAAGGACTGAACGGTTCAGGGGCCGCAATGATAATAGCTTCTCTTTTTTCAAAAAGAAGAGGAAGTTATGTGTGTGTGTTGAATGACCTAGAGGATGCCGGCTACTTTTATCACGATCTGGTGCAACTCACAGGAGGTGACGGAATCTATTTCTTTCCTTCCGCTTACCGACGTGCTATCAAGTACGGACATGTGGATCCAGCCAACGAAATCCTGCGGACAGAAGTTCTCAGCACGCTGCAGGATCCGACTGCTCCCTTCATCATTGTCACCTATCCGGAAGCATTGGCGGAGAAAGTAATTTCACGGGAGATCTTGAAAGAAAACACGCTGAAGATCAGTGTCAGCGAAAGGTTGGACAATATGTTTGTTTCTGACGTACTGGACGAATACGGCTTCGAGCAGGTAGATTATGTTTATGAACCAGGGCAGTATGCGATGCGCGGCAGTATCTTAGATGTGTTCTCGTTCTCGTATGAATTTCCCTATCGTATCGACTTCTTTGGAAACGAGGTAGAGACGATCCGTTCGTTCGATGTGGAAACACAACTATCCAAAGAAAAACTGGACAGCATCTATATCGTGCCCGAAATGACAAAAGGAAACCGGACCAACTCATCCTTACTAGATTCATTGCCATCCGAGACACTGCTCGCTAGCAAAGACATGGCATGGGTAAAAGAACGTATCGGCAGTATCTGGAATGAAGAACCAATCACCGGGGACGAAGAATCGTTTGCCAACATCGAGCAACTGCGGGCCAAATTAATTACCGGAGAGGATTTTCTACATGCGGTACTCGGTTTCTGCCGGCTCCATTTTGGTACGCGGCCTACGGGAGTAGCCGATGCCACCCTGACTTTCTCAATGGAAGCACAACCGATCTATCATAAAAATTTCGATTTGGTAAGCGAGTCTTTCCATAAATATTTAGAAGACGGCTATACATTATATATACTGAGCGATGTAGAAAAGCAAGCAACCCGTATCAGGGCCATTTTTGAGGATCGGGGAGACGACATACCTTTTACCTCCGTCAACAAGACCATCCATGAAGGTTTTGCCGACGAGACCTTGCGTGTCTGCCTTTTCACGGATCACCAGTTGTTCGACCGCTTTCATAAATTCAACTTGAAAAGCGATAAAGCAAGAAGTGGAAAACTCTCTCTGTCGTTGAAGGAGTTGAACCAATTCACGACCGGCGATTATATCGTACATATCGATCATGGTATCGGACAATTCGGCGGGCTAGTCCGTACGGAAGTAAACGGAAAAATGCAGGAAGCCATCAGACTGATCTACCAGAACAACGACATTATATTCGTCAGCATTCACTCTCTCCATAAGCTATCCAAGTATAAAGGCAAGGACAGTGGGGAACCGCCCAAGCTGAGTAAACTCGGAACAGGAGCCTGGGAGAAGATGAAAGAACGCACCAAGTCAAAAGTAAAAGATATCGCCCGCGATTTGATTCTCCTCTACTCCAAACGAAAACAGGAAAAAGGTTTCGCTTACAGTCCAGACAGTTTCATGCAGCACGAACTGGAAGCCAGCTTTATCTACGAAGATACCCCTGACCAGATGAAAGCAACAGCCGATGTCAAAGCCGATATGGAGAACGACCGTCCGATGGACCGACTGATTTGCGGAGATGTAGGCTTCGGGAAAACGGAGGTAGCCATTCGTGCCGCTTTCAAAGCCGTTTCGGACAACAAGCAAGTTGCCGTGCTGGTCCCGACTACAGTATTAGCATTCCAGCACTATCAAACATTTTCCGAACGGTTGAAAGATTTTCCCTGCCGAATCGAATATATCAGCCGGGCACGTACGGCGAAAGAGATAAGGGAAACTTTGAAAGACTTGAAAGAAGGAAATATCAACATTATCATCGGCACCCATCGAATCGTCGGAAAAGATGTCACATTCAAAGATCTCGGTCTGCTGATTATCGACGAGGAACAGAAATTCGGCGTATCCGTCAAAGAGAAGCTACGCCAGCTGAAAGCCAACGTCGACACGCTCACCATGACCGCCACTCCGATTCCTCGTACCCTGCAATTCTCGTTGATGGGAGCCCGTGACTTGTCGAGCATCACGACTCCCCCACCCAACCGCTATCCGGTTCAAACAGAGGTAGAACGTTTTAACCCGGACATCATCCGAGAAGCCATCAATTTCGAGATGAGCCGTAACGGACAGGTTTTTTTCATCAACAATCGCATCCAAAATATTTATGAAATGGAAGTGCTTGTCAAACGTGGAGTGCCGGATGCCCGTATCGCTGTCGGTCACGGGCAGATGGAACCGGAGAAGCTGGAAAAGATCATTCTGGATTTCGTCAATTACGAATACGATGTACTGATCGCCACGAGCATTGTGGAGAGTGGCATCGACGTACCGAATGCAAATACGATCATCATCAATAATGCACAACAGTTCGGATTGTCCGATCTGCATCAACTACGCGGTCGTGTCGGGCGAAGTAACCGGAAAGCCTTCTGTTATCTCCTCTCTCCACCCTTGTCAAGTCTTACGCAGGAAGCACGCCGCCGTCTGCAGGCGATCGAGAATTTTTCAGAGTTGGGAAGCGGCATCCATATCGCCATGCAGGACCTTGACATCCGGGGTGCCGGTAATATGTTAGGTGCCGAACAAAGCGGTTTCATCGCCGACTTGGGCTACGAAACGTACCAGAAAATCCTGGAAGAAGCCGTTGACGAACTGAAAGCGGAAGAATTTGCCGACCTGTATTCCAACGCTACCGAAAATCGCCCCGACACCGGTAGCGAATATGTCCGTGAAACCTATATCGAAAGCGATTTGGAACTGATGTTCCCTCCGACCTACATCCCGAATGACTCCGAACGTGTCTCCCTCTATCGTGAACTGGACAAGATGGAGGAAGAGCGTGATATACTTGCTTTTACCGAGCGTCTGAAAGACCGTTTCGGAAAAGTGCCGAAAGAAGGGAAAGAACTGATCCGTGTCGTTCGCCTTCGCCGTATGGCAAAGACGTTAGGTATGGAAAAAGTCATTCTGAAAAAAGGACAGATGAGCATTTTTCTCGTCACTAATCCCGAAAGTCCTTACTACGAAAGCGAGGCCTTCGACAAGCTGCTCGGCTTCATCCAAAAGCATCCACGCGAATGCACGCTTCGCGAACAGAACGGAAAACGCAGTATCGTGATCAAGAATGTACCAACGGTAGAGGTGGCTTGTAATTACCTGGATGAAATCGGGAAAGTACAAATACAAAAATAAATAATATGAAAAAGACAATTATAGACCTTTTCGAAAATTCGGTAAAACAATATCCCGACAATCCCTTCCTGTGGGAAAAAACCAGGGATGCCTTCGAACCGACCACTTATAAAGAAGTTCAGCAACAAGTCTACGCTGCCGGTGCCGGACTGATAGCTCTCGGAGTGAAGAAGGGCGACAATATGGCGCTCCTTTCGGAAGGCCGTAATGCTTGGATCATCGGCGAACTGGCCATGTTCTATGCCGGCGCGACCAACGTCCCGCTTTCCATCAAGCTCGAAGAAGCGAACGACCTGCTGTTCCGTCTTGTGCATGCCGATGTGAAATATATCCTGGTTTCCGGCAACCAACTCAAAAAGATACGGGCTATCATGGATAAATTGCCTTTAGTCGAAAAAATAATTGTGATAGACGAACTGCCGGAATATAAAGAAAAAGAAATATCCTGGTCCGAAGTATTCCGGATGGGGAAAGAATATCTGGCATCTCATTCTCTGGAAGACTTCCTTGCTGTCGGACAATCCTTACAGAATAACGACTATGCGACGATTACCTATACCTCAGGCACGACGGCCGACCCGAAAGGTGTCATCCTGACGCACCGTAACTATACGGCGAACGTGGAGCAAGCCCTATCTTGTGTCGATATCGACGATACATGGCGCACATTAATAATCCTCCCACTCGACCATTGTTTCGCGCATGTGGTCGGTTTCTATATCTTCATGTCGAAAGGAGCATCCGTAGCAACAGTACAAGTCGGACGGACAGGGCTGGAAACATTAAAGAACATTCCGGTCAACATCAAAGAGTTCAAGCCCTACTTGATCCTGAGCGTCCCGGCACTGGCCAAGAATTTCAAAAAGAATATCGAACAAGGTATCCGTGCCCAGGGCAAGAATATAACCCGTTTGTTCGACTTTGCCCTCAAAGTGGCTTACATCTATAACGGAGACGGCAGAGAAGACAAGGGACGTGGTGTCCGATTCCTGCTGAAACCGCTCGTGAGCCTGTTCGACCACATGCTTTTCACGAAAGTCCGTGAAAACTTCGGCGGACAATTGAAGTTTTTCATCGGCGGTGGCGCACTGCTCGATAAAGACTTGCAAAAGTTCTACTACGCAATCGGACTTCCTATGTACCAAGGGTACGGACTAAGCGAAGCGACTCCCGTAATTTCCACCAACGGCCCGCACCGGCATACCTTCGGCAGCAGCGGTATGTTGGTCCGTCCGCTCGACCTGAAAATATGCGATGCCGACGGAAAAGAACTCCCGGCAGGCGAAAAAGGAGAGATCGTCATACGGGGCGAGAATGTGATGGCCGGCTACTGGAAGAACCCGGTATCAACTGCCGAAACCGTACGCGACGGGTGGCTCTACACTGGGGATATGGGATATATGGGGCATGACGGTCTGCTCTACGTCCTCGGACGTTTCAAAAGTCTGCTGATCGGTAGTGACGGGGAAAAATACAGTCCGGAAGGGATCGAGGAGGCACTCGTCGAACATTCTTCCTGCATCGACCAGCTGATCCTGTATAACAACCAGAGTCCCTATACCGTTGCCCTCGTCGTCCCTAACAAAGACCGGCTGAAGAAGCATCTGACGCACCAGTATCTTGATCTTTCATCCGATAAAGGACGCGAAGAGGCAATCCGGATCATCCAATCCCAGATAGACCGTTTCCGCAAGGGAGGCGACCTGTCCGCCCTTTTCCCCGATCGCTGGCTGCCTGCAGCTTTTGCTATCCTGCCGGAGCCTTTCACCGAACAGAACGGCATGGTCAACAGCACGATGAAGATCGTCCGCGGGAAAATAGAAAAAGCATATGCCTCTCGCATCGACCATCTCTACACACCGGAAGGAAAGAATCCGGTTAATGAAGAGAATAAAAAGGCATTAAATTGCTGAAAACACAAATTGCCATATCACTCCATTAAACTAAATAATTATTTATACTAAACACCTATGTTTTGAAAAGAGGATAGAATTATTAAAACGGAACCTCATTATTGCCGGGAGCCAAGAAATCGGTACCGGCTGGTGGTATGGGCGGCATTGTTTCCATCGGGCCTGAACTATTCATATTAGAGGAGAACTCGCGAACCGGAACATCTTCGTCCACATTCATGAACTTGGCGAACTCGCTCTTGAAACGAAGACGTACATCTCCGACCGCACCGTTACGATGCTTGGCGATAATAATCTCCGCCAGACCGATCAAGGAATTACCACGTTCGTCTTCCGTTATCTTATAATATTCAGGACGGTGGATAAAACAAACCATATCCGCATCCTGTTCGATAGCACCGGATTCACGCAAGTCGGCCAACTGCGGGCGTTTTCCTTCCGCTCCTTGACGTGCCTCGACACCACGGTTCAACTGAGACAAGGCAATGATCGGAATGTTCAGTTCCTTCGCCAATCCTTTCAACGACCGTGAAATAGTACTTACTTCCTGTTCACGGCTGCCGAAGCTCATACCGCTTGCATTCATCAACTGAAGGTAGTCGATAATGATGATCTTAATACCATGCTCACGCACCAGACGACGAGCCTTCGTACGCAGTTCGAATACCGAAAGACTCGGCGTATCGTCTACATAAATCGGTGCATCATACAATTCTTTTATCTTAAAGTCCAACTGTTCCCATTCATAGTTTTCCAAACGCCCGCTCTTGATCTTCTCGCCCGGAATCTCACATACGTTCACGATCAGACGGTTGACAAGCTGGACGTTACTCATTTCAAGAGAGAACAGAGCCACCGGCGTGTTATGGTTTACCGCCATATTCTTAGCCATCGAAAGGACAAAAGCCGTCTTACCCATCGCAGGACGGGCGGCAATGATGATAAGATCGGAATTTTGCCATCCGGACGTCATTTTGTCCAATCCTTCGAAACCGGTGCGCAGACCGCTCAACCCTTCTTTTTGATTGGCAGCCTTCTCAAGCATAACCATCGCTTCCTTGATGACAGGATTGATCTGGGTAACATCTTTCTTCACATTGCGCTGAGAAATCTCAAAGAGCTTTCCTTCCGCTTCCTGCATAAGGTCTTCCACATCGATCGACTCATCAAAAGCCTTGCCCTGTATCATAGCAGTGAAGGAGATCAACTCACGCGCCAGATATTTTTGGGCGATGATACGGGCATGATATTCGATATGGGCACTACTGGCCACCTTACTGGTCAGCTGAGAAATATAGAACGGGCCACCTACCTCTTCCAATTCGCCTCGCTTCTTCAGTTGCTCAGTGACGGTCAGCATATCCACCGGACGCTGGCTGATCGCCAGATCTACGATAGCTGCATAAATTTTCTCATGTGCCTTCTCATAGAAACTCTCCGGTTTCAATATTTCACTAACGATGGAGTAAGCATCCTTTTCAAGCATCAGAGCACCTAACACCGCCTCTTCCAACTCACGGGCTTGTGGTTGCAAACGTCCCATATCGGGTACTACAACCTGTTTCTGCCTCCCTTTTCCTCCTGTATTTTTTCCTCTTTCTGCCATTTGTTCTAATTGTTATCGGGCATCAAATGTACTACTTTTTATCCGGTTCTCCGAACCTTGCAAAAGAGAAATACGATACTCTTTTGGAGTTTGCCGGGTTATACTTTCAAATTGCTTGATAAAGTATGGAACATTACCATAGCCTGATTCGTCGGCTATTTGAGAGACACTCAAATTAGAATACGACAATAATATACAAGCATGTTCAACCCGAATTTCTGCGAGACATTGGAAAATGCTTTTATCTGTCCGTTGCCGGAAATATCGACATAGCGCCGATGAATTCAGCTTGACATAGTCAGCAATTTCCCGCAATGTGATTTTCTCTTTATGTTGCCTTTTGGTAGTGCTGCTTGTCATGTTTTGGTCGGACTGGAAAGGTAAGGAAAACTCCCTTTCCAATCATTGGTGGTATAGTCCCTTATTCGGGTTAATGGGAGGTTTTACCACCATGATAGGCAATGCTGCGGATCCTGTGATGGCCATTTACCTGCTATCTGTTAAAATGCCCAAATACAATTTTGTTGGGACGAATGATTGGTTTTTCCTGGTCGTCAACTATCTGAAGATTCCCATACAGGTATTTGCTTGGGATAATATCACCCTTTCCTCTCTGATACTGGATGCCTGTACCATCCCTTTTATCATCATAGGCGGAGTCTTGGGTATCGTCTTGGTTAAAAAAACTACCGGAAAAAGGCTTCCGCTATTTCACAACAGCGGTTACCTGCTTGTCGGTATTAATGTTATTGATTTAAGTAACTGTAAAAGCAATCCCTTTTATTCAGTTATCCGAACCTGCAAAATAATATCCAAAAGTAGAAGTTGCTTTGATTTCATCTTTGATAATACTTTCAAAGATTAATGGGCAATCACAACTTTATGTACTTCTGGCTCCTTTCCTTCTTCCAATATAATATGAAGGAAATAATTGCCCTCCGGCAAGCCCGACACATCGATTAACGTTTCATTCTCCTGTACACGCAAATTACGCACAAGCATTCCTTTAAAGTTAAATAAACGAACTTCATACGATTTTCCCAACTGATTTTGTCCGAAAGATGCAGTAGAAATTACATTCTCGTCTGACGGCATATCAGATATATTGACATATAAAGTATGATCTACCGGATTCGGATAAGCACTCGAACGATAACCGCCAATTGTCGTAGATGTCACCATCCGGGCACATTGCGTAACAACGATACATTCCACTTTGTAACTCCCTTTTGGAAGCGTCCAATAATACCCTCCAGGGCCCGTATGCGAACTTTGGGAAGACCCGCTACTGCCTGTCACAACTGCCCCCCATATAAATTCACGAATGCCATAAATATTCGGCGTATGGCAAGTCAGATTGATATAACGGTCATCCGAAGTGTAAGAAATGTAAGGACTGCCTGTGCTGGAGGCTGCTTCAATATTTTTCAAAAGCTCCAGTGTCTCTCCACCACAGTTTACCGTCGCCCGAACTTGTGCATTTCCAGCAGCTTTTCCTTTAAAGCTACAACTCGAACCTGTATTACTGCCTACTATCTCGATTCCTCCACTACAAGACCATACAACTGTCGCTTGATCTGGCAAATCAGAAATACGATAAGTATTTAGCGGATCAGACGAACAAATCACATCCGGGCCATTGATGCTTAACTGAATTTTCGAGACCTCTACTTGTTTCTTAAATGTAAAAGGAGTATCACAGCCTTTCAATGACACCGACACATTTATTTCTTGATTGCCTGCTTTATTAAAACGGCAAACCAATTTGTTCGTACCTTGCCCGCTGACAATCTCGACACCATTACCCAAAATGGAAAACGATTGAACCCGATCATTCAGAATACCAATAGATATATCAACATCACGGAATTGTTCGACACTCGGAATAGTCATATCCGGTGGAAGGATCGTCGCCTTAGGAGCTGTATACCAATTAGACTGCTGGGATCCGGCTTTCAAACGGACTCTGATGTCTGTACTCGTCGCACAAGAATTTTTGGCAATTGTTGCAGAATAGGTATTTCCTCCCGAAACGATCGTCCAACCGGCAGGAACATCCCATTCATAAGAGACACCGGAAATTAAAGGAACGGTATATCTGTAAGTATTCGATTCTCCATATTTAACAGAAGAAGGATATTCTTCAAAACTAAACTGTCGCTTGATCTTTATTTCCGAATAGTTGGTCTTATCTTCCGGATAAAACGTGTTGACTCCCCGGACTTTTATCGTACCTTCGCTGAAATAGTCGGTAGCAACGTTTAATTCCTGCTTATCAGTAATTACAATATTATTTCCGGAACTCCATTCGGATGGCAAGGTCCATTCTAATCTGTCAACAGGAATATCAGAACTCCCGTTCTTATAAGGAAGATTAAAATCCTTTGAAAAATTGATTTCAAAAGATTGTACCCCGAACGGGATCGTCGTTCCACCATTTTTAGTCAGACCGGGAGGGGTCACTCCATTATAACTCATTATTCCTTGGTAAATTGTCATCGTTGTTGTTGTTGCCGTCTTACCGGCTTGTGTATAGACTATGTCTGCATAAACAGAACCCTTTGGGGCCGTTGCGCCCGTTACTTTCGGATTTTTCCAATACACACAAACACTTCTCAGATTATTTCCTTGGACAGAACTCATATCCGAAGTTGGCGAGAAAGAGCCGTTCGTGACATGCCAAGTTATAAAATTGATTGTTCCGTTGGTCGGCTCTAATGCTATATAACAAGTTTGTTCCGTAGGATAAGCCAACTCTTTATGCTGTCCATCTTCTGTGATTGTTTGTGCATGGGCAGCAAATATTGCACAAAGCCCTAATAAAATCCTTAATATCTTCGTTTTCATGATTTCAATATTTAAAAGTAATAAAACAATCCTATCGACAAACCGTGTAATGATTCGAAGTAATATTGTTTCCCTCCATATGTATCATTTACACTTCCATCGGATCTTATCCAACGCACATCGCTCTTCGTCCGGTATAGGCTGTATTTATATTTCAATTCACACCCTACATGTTGGAACCGATAGGCAATGCCGACTTGAGGAGACAAGCCATAAGCATTATACTTTTTCTTCAGAAAAAAATGGTCAGTCCATTTATTTCCATCCCACTCTGTAAGATATTTAATATCTCTTTTTGAATGTAAATAGCTAAAACCCATACCCCCGAATACGTGGATGCCTTTCCAATCAAATACGGTATAATTATATCCGAGTTCCGTTCCCCAGATGCGATGCAAACAGGGAATAAGACTTTCGGTCTTATGGTATTTCCGTTTTTTACTGCTGCAATCCACATAGAGAGGAACCATCAGGTAAAACGAATGTTTGTCCGTAAGTCGATACTTCACCGACAATTCAAATGTACGCTTGTCAAAAGGTTTCTCCCGATCGTCCGGAAAGCCCGAATTGTTCAAAAAATTATAACCAGCCCCTATTCCCAACTTATTCCAAAAACTACCACCGTCGGTTGTTTGTCCGAAAGTCAAAGGGAGAGATAGGCAAAACAAGAACAATAATTGTAAAATCGTTTTTTTCATACTCCGCAATTTAAATAATTAAGAAAATTCATCAACCAGCAACGAGAGAAGATTCATCAATTTTCATTATACGAATCCTAAGGCACAAAGTAAAGACATCAATACATTCTTCCTCCTTCCGACAAATTGATGCTCATAATAAAATATGATAACGCAAATATATATTTTTTTATTTATAAATCATAATAAAAATCAGAGATTCGGTAGAATCCCGACAAGAATCCTACCGAATCTCCTTTTATCAAAAAGACAGCACTATCCCATGAAAATCAGATTTGTACCCTATCTATTTGAAACTATCCGCAAGGGTAATATTTTTCAACATTCAGTTTGATCGTAAAGGCCCTCTTTTCCCTATCTAAATGTCAAAAGAACAGATCACATCGATTTGCCGAATCGGGAAGCATCCACCGCTTCATGTTGCTTTTTCTTATAACCGCCGAACTTCCAGACAAAAGAAACCGTTACACAACGTTGGTCGTCCAGTTTCCAGAGGCGGCTGTATTGGCCGGACTGGTTGATTTCCATCGTATGAGGCATATTGCTACGGAAGATGTTGCTACATTTCAGAATCAGAGTAGCACGATCGTCGGCAAACTGCCATTTCAATGCAGAAGACACATCATAGAGATGACCGAGATCATAGATTCCCTGCACGGCTCCGGTAACGAAATAGCCATTCAAATCCAGCTTCAAATTCGGACGAGACTTGGAAAGGGTAAACGTATTATCCATCTTGAACTGCCCGGTATATTTCTCATTATGGAAAGACAGATCATGAAAATGGTCCAACTTCTCCTGCATACGCTGACCGGCCAAAGTCACTTGGCTGTTCCAGAACTCGCCGACCCGGAAAGGAACGATCACCCCTACACCGAATTGCAACTGGTAGTCCATGTTCTCATACCGGAAAACGTTTTTCAGTTCCGAGGTATTCTGATAAGGCAACTGGGCGAAATAATCGGGCACATAGTCACAAAAAGCCAGAATCGTATATTTCTGCTTCAGGATATAAATCAACTGCCCGCTATAAGAACGGTAAGGCTTCAGGGAAGGATTGCCCAAGATAACGGAATAAGAGTTGATCGGGCTTTCCTGCGGCGTCACATCCCAATAGGACGGATAGGTTTTGTCGCTGCTTATGTCCAATTGGATGATGTGCATCGGATTGACCGTATAGCTGAGTGTCGCATTCGGGAATAAGGTCCAATCATTCCAAAGTGTGGATTTCATCCCGTTAGAGGTATAATCCGATTTAAAGTATTCAACTTTCAGAGAAGCTGTTGCAGAGAAATGCGAACCGAAATCCTTGGACACCTCCAAGAAGGCATTTCCACTATACTCTTTCTGGCGGTTATTTTCAAGTTCATCAAGAGCCGATTCATAGCCGTTACCTTTATTATATAGATAATCGATATAAGTCTTCGAAGAGGTGAAACCGCCGTGGACACCGTAATTCAGCGCCCACCCGGTTTCAAAAGTGTGGCTATGGTTAATAAATAGTGCTCCTTGTGAAATATCCTGCTTGGAATTATTCTGCATATCCGTCACTGTCGTTTCATGGCTTTGATCGACAAATGTCTGGAAGCCGGGTGAATGATAACGCGTAAAATCCGCACCCGCCATCAGTCCGGAGTTACCGTCATATTGAATACGGACATTGTGCAACGCACTGTTTCCCTCTATGTATGTACGGCTCAGGCGTTCTTCCACCGGCTGTCCGGATTTCAATGCCTGGAAGGTTGTAACGGCCGTCCGCTCAAGATCGGATTTGCCGGCCGTAAGATAGTAGGCAGCAGAGAGCCTGTCGTCATTTTTGAAAGTATAGTCCATACCTAAACGCATCGTTCCATCTATGCCGCTCCGGGTGCCACGTCCCGATTGGTTGACCTCCGTTACCTGATCTTTCAGGGTATGGAGGGCCTGGATCTCCTCTCCCATATAGTTCCGTCCCTTAGCCCCATTGGCTAAGAAATCTATATTGAAACGGGATGTGGAGTAAAGCAAGTTGCCATGGACTTTCCCCTCCGCATAATGGCGCTGCAAATAATCGACACCGGTTTCTCCTTGCAAAGTATTCCTTTCGACAGTTTCCTTATCTAATACGACATTGATCATAGCTCCTTTGATATTATACTTGGCTGGTGCATTATACATGATCTCTACGTTACATACCCGCGAAGCAGGAATTGTCTTCAGCAAACCGACTAACTGATCGACCGACATCGTGGTCAACTGCCCATTGATCACAATGCTCGGACTGCCGGCTCCCAACAGTTGGACAGCATCGTCCGTACTGATCACACCGGGTATCTGTTTCACCACCTCGAACGCATTACTGACCGCCTTATCTTTCATCAATTGGGGCACGTCGTATCTCAAAGCGCCGTTTTCCACTTTGACCTGCGGACGTTCGGCTTTTACCACAACGCCTTCCAATTCATAATCTTTTTCAGTCAGGCTTATCGTACCGGCATCAGCAGTCGAGATTTTTTTACAAACCGGCTCGTACAGCAGATGCTGGAACAACAAACGATAGTTCGGACCGGCTTCCTTGTTCAACATGAATGCCCCGAGACTATCCGTAACGACTGCATCTATATAAGTAGAATCCAATGTTTGCAACACGACAGCCACCCCGTCTACCGGTCGTTCTTCTTTATCGACCACTTTTCCATGAATCCAGTTCTGTGCTTGTAACATCCCATTACCGGCAGTAAGTAAAACCAGAGAGTAATAAAGTATTCGTTTCATTTTCATTCGTTTTTCAATTGACACTGCAAAGGAAAAGCCTTCCGAGGAGAAACTGTGTTATCACTCGCTTACGGAGTGTTATTTAGTATTATCGCCGAGATAAGGAGCAATGAGACCGATAGCTTATCCGATTACCGACCCCGTTTTGTCAGCCAAACTGAGGGAAACAGGAAAATGCGATAAACCTCAACTTCCGGAGAGTCTAATTATTCTAATATACTAAGAGCCTGTTTAAATTTTGCATTTGTTGGTTGTGAGAGTTGTATTGAGGATGTTTTTCTGTAGGAGATGCCGTCTTTTTTGTTGAAACACGTGACTTATTTTGCTTCAAACAGGCAGAAAAAGTG
>ENA-OQNO01000238-OQNO01000238.1-human-gut-metagenome-genome-assembly--contig:-NODE-238-length-61661-cov-5.829980_pt1 | contig 61661 bp, 58 predicted proteins | sample MGYA00242629_ERZ504880 | MGnify/ENA primary metagenome ERZ504880 (study PRJEB26092, sample SAMD00036377) | human gut metagenome | host: Homo sapiens | study: EMG produced TPA metagenomics assembly of... | reverse complement strand
AGGGGGGTTCGCCTCGGGCCGGGTTTCCGTACAACAAGATTCATGTGCTTGGCTATGTTAATTCTTGCTTCTCAGTATCCGGTTTTCAAGGTTCTGCGGCGCCCCTGCGGGCGCCCCGCGCTTTCGTTGTGTTTCAAGCGCGTGAGGAAATATATTACTCTTTCGTTTCTTCACTGTCAAGAACTTTTTTCAAAATTCTTGGAAGCTTGGGGAGAAGCTTGCTTCTCCACGCTTCGGGGAATTACTTCCTCTTAGCAAAGAACCGTTCCGCGCTTTCCTCAAACGCGGGTTTTGTATATTACTCGTAAGGTGGGTGTAACGCAATGGGTAATTTTGCAAATACCTGATCTTTTTTGCCTCAAAAGGAATAATCCCAGGTGGTAAGGCATAGAACGTGAATCTATGTGTGGCACCCTCCACGAGTGCCACACATACGAGCGCCTTAACGGTTGTTCATGCCGTTCTGGTTGCCTTTGCCGCCGTGTCCCCCACCGTGGCCATGGCCGTGTTCGTCGGAAGAGCCTTCGGGGGAAAGCGCGGCGATGCGATCGCGCAATTCGTGCATGGAAAGACTTTGGCACTCCTCGAGCGTGACGCTGGGGTCGAGTTCCATGAGCTCGAGCGCGGCGCGGTAGCGGCCGGCTCCCATGCCGGCCGACGAAGCGGCCTCGCGCGTGTCCTCGTCCACAGCGTGGCAGGAACCGCGGCACGGCAACGAGCTGAGGCAGGCGTCGCTCTGCTGGCGGATGTTTTCCGCCTGACGGTCGTCGCCGGACGTGACGCTGATTTCCACATACGAATCGGCCTGCGCGTAGGGCGAGAACGCATCGCTCTCGGTGAGCAGCTTGAGAGCGTCGGCGTACCCGCGACCGGTCAGGGACACGGCATCGAGCAGCGCGCGGCCGTCGTCGTTGAACGCTTCGGCCTGCACGACGATGCCGAATCGGTTGACGCCGAGCTCGATGGACGGATTGACGTCGATGCCCACGTATGTGGTGGGCTGCGCGTAGGCGAAGCCGCCGAACCCGACGACGGCGAGCACGAGGCAGGCTGCGACGGCGGCTACGGCACGGCGCAGCGAGACGAAGCGAGCGCGCGGGCGCTTACGTGGAGCACGTTCGGGCGAGGACGAAGGGGCTGGGACCGCCGGGGTCGCAGCGGGCGCAGCGGATGCGGCCTGTTGTTCGGCTGCTTCGGCAACGCATGCTATATAGGTAAGGGCGCTGCGCTTCACATCGTCGGGAACCGTCACGTCGTCGAAGGCTTGACGCACGCGCGTATCGAGATCGTTCATGACAGCACCTCCTGCAGCTGCTTTTTACCGCGCGCGATCCACGAGTACACCGTGTTGACGGGCGCTTCCACCATCTGCGCGATTTCGGGAGCGGTGTAGCCCTCGTAGAGCGCGAGGTACAGCGGTGTGCGCGGCGGATCGTCGAGCGAGCGCATGGCATCCACCACCTCGCTGGCAAACGAGGCCGGCTGGGTTGCGGGATCAACCGACACGGCGCATTCCGCGCAGGAAGCCGCTTCGAGGGGGATGACGCGGCGACCCGCCGCCTTCAGCATGTCCTTGCATATATTGGTAGTCACGCGGATAAGCCACGCCTTGCGGTGCTCGTCGCCGTTGAACTCCTGCTGGTCGGCGAGGGCGTACTTGAGAAACGCATCCTGGAATGCGTCTTGCGCATCGACATGGGAGCGAAAGTAGAGCACGCAGACGCGCCATACGGCGTCGCCGTGGCGCTCCATCGCCCCCTCGATGTCTTCGGGTGATCGCATGCGGTGGTGGCCGATGCGCTATCGATGCATGCGACCGTGGTGGCCGCCGCCGTTGCCGTCGGCCGCGTTGTAGCCAGCACCATTACCGATGCCGTTGCCGCAGCCGTGACCGTGGCCGGTGCCGCAAGCGCCCGAGCCGTAGGTGTCGCAGATGCCGTCGTTGTCGGCATCAGCATAGCCGGGGCAGGTGCCCTGGCCGTTCGTGCAATTGTCGCAGACGCCGTCGCCGTTTTCGTCGGCGTAACCGGGACATCCCTGCTGGTTGTCGGCGTATGCGCCGCGCACGGAGGCGATGGCGCCTTCGACCGTGGCCGCCGCATCGCTCTCGCCTGCCGCATGCATCGCATGATGGGCAAGCGAGCCCGCGCCGCCCATGGGTGCCCATGCCTGATGCATGCCGTTGGCGAACGCGATGGTGGGCACGGCAAGCATGACCAAAGCCACGGCAGCGACGAGCACGATGATGTTCTTCTTCATGGTTGAATCCTCCTGGTTGTCGTTCGTTCTTCACCTATAACACGAACGAGCCATGCCTATCCTTGCAGGAATTTTCAAATAATGCAATGCGCATCTGGAAACGCGCAGCGGGCGACCCGAAGGCCGCCCGCTGGTCAGTGCGAGACGATACGCGCTCGAGCTACACGAGCTTGACGAATTTGCGCTTGCCCACCTGCACGGTTGCCCCGGCAAGCAGAGCGGGATCGACGTTGTAGGACTTCGCGGGCAGCGCGTCTCCGTTCACCTTCACGCCGCCGCCGTCGATGAGGCGGCGCGCTTCTCCGGCGCTTGCGGCCATCCCGGCATCGGCCAGCAGTTTCGCGAGGTACACGGTGCCTTCGTCGTTGGGCGTGAGGTCGGCTGCGAACTCGGGGATGTCGTCGGGCACGGCGTGCTGTTTGAACACGAGGTCGAACTGCTCCTCGGCCGCCTGCGCCGCCGCCTCGTCGTAGTACGCGGCCACGATGTTCTGCGCGAGGGCGCGCTTCACCTTGTTGGGATGCAGCTCGTCGGCGGCCAGACCGCGCTCGACCTCGTCGATCTCGTCGACCGGCAGCGCTGAGGCGAGGCGGTAGTACTTCACCATGAGCTCGTCGGGAATGGACATGACCTTGCCGAACATGTCGGCCGGCTCGTCGGTGAGGCCGATGTAGTTGCCGTAGCTCTTCGACATCTTCTGCACGCCGTCGGTGCCCTCGAGCAGCGGGAGCGTGAGGCACACCTGCGGTTCCATGCCCATCTTCTCCATGAGCTCGCGGCCGGCCAACAGGTTGAACAGCTGGTCGGTGCCGCCGAGTTCGACGTCGGCTTCGATGACCACCGAGTCGTAGGCCTGCATGAGCGGATAGAGGAATTCGTGCAGGCTGATGGACTGGTTCGACGTGTAGCGGTTGTGGAAGTCGTCGCGCTCGAGGATGCGGGCCACCGTGAAGTTGCTGGCCAGCTTCAGCAGGCCCTCCATGTTGAGGGAGAGCAGCCACTCGGAGTTGTAGCGCAGGGTGGTCTTCTCGGGATCGAGGATTTTGAACGCCTGGTCGACGTAGGTTTGGGCGTTCGCCTTGATCTGCTCGGACGTGAGCTGCGGGCGCGTGGAGTTGCGGCCCGAAGGATCGCCGATGAGCGCGGTGCCGTCGCCGATGATGAGCGTGACGCCGTGACCGAGATCCTGGAACTGACGCAGCTTGCGCAGCGGTACGGCGTGGCCGAGGTGGATGTCGGGGGCCGTGGGGTCGACGCCCAGCTTGATGTTGAGCGGCTTGCCCCGCTTGAGCTTCTCAAGCAGCGCGCTTTCCGGCACGATCTGCGCCGCGCCGGAAGCGATGGTGTGCAGTTGTTCTTCCGCGGAAAGCATGGTCTCCTCTTTCTATGTATACGTAGCTCACGATTCTACCATAGTGGGCAAGAGGGGGCGCGGGAAGGGGGCACTGGTTGTGCGCGGGAGAGCACGGGAAGGGCTTGGGGATGTGAGGGGCGCGGTTGCGCCCGCGTGAGGTGAGTTGGTCCCAGGGGGTCAACGCGGGCGCATGGAGCGAGGGGCGGAACTACGAGACGCCGCGGAAGAGGTGGCCGCTGGTGGTGCCGGGGGTTTTGGCGATGGCGTTGTTGTCGGCGTGGGCGACGTTGCGGGCGCGCACGGCGCGGGACACGGCCTTCGTGGTCTCCTCGACGTTCATGAGCGTGGTGTCCACCATGAACGAGGTGACGCCGGCGTGGATGAGGTCGGGCAGCGTTTGCGCCACATCGAGCTGCACGCCGTTGAACAGGTGGCTGCGGCCCATGGCGTCGGTGATGACCGGGAACTCGTACTCCTTGCGGTCGCGCAGGTAGTGCGGGCTCTTGCGGCGCGGGCACGCGTCACAATCTTCGTCGCACGGTCCCTGGCTCATGAGCAGGCAGTGCTCGGTGACCATGAGCTCCTGCGCGCCGATGATGGTAAGGCCCAGCTCAACCGGGGAGTCCTCGGCAATGTCGGCGATTTGTCCCAGCGTGAGCTCAGGCGAGAGCCATACGCGCTGCGCGCCGAGCTCGGCGGCGGCGGCAAGCGACAGCCCGTTCGTGACGGGAACGTGCGGGCCCAGCTCGACCTCGGCCCCGAGCTCGGCGGCTCGCACGAGGCCGGCCAGGTTCTCCACGAGCACCGGCTTGCCGGGCTTGACGTAGCGCCAGGCGTCGAAGCCGAGCGCCGCCTCGCGCGTGCCGGGCACCGGGTCGTGCTCGACGGTGGGCAATGCGACGACGGCCTGCTTCGGGTAGCCCGCTTGCTCGGCGGTCGACGAGCGCTGGCCGGCCACGACGGCTTCGCCGCGCTTGTTGTTGAGCGCGGGCACGAAGATGATGTCGGCACCGGCGCGCTTCGCGGCGCGGGCACAGGCGGGATTCGTAGCCCACGCGGCGATGCGCACGCCGCGCGGACGGGCGGGTGCCGGCAACACGCGCTCCTGCACGCGCGGGAGCGCGCGGTTGCGCGTGGGGGCGAGCAGCTGCTCGCTGAGGTCGTCGAGCGCAGCGGCGCGCACGCGATGGAGCTGCGAGAATCCGATGCCCACGCCCTCGTCGAGTTCCACGTCGAGCGCCACGAGCTCGAACGGCGTTTGGCCGAGGCGGTCGATGTGGGCGCGCACGTCGTCTTCGGCGACGGGCTTCGTGCGGGCGGCTTCCACGACGTCGCCCTCGGCCGCGCCCACCGTTGCAGCGGCGGCTTCGCTGTAGGCGGCGCTTTCCGCAAGCGAGAATTCAACCCGCAACGGCTGGCCGATACGCAGCACAGCGCGCCCCGTCACTGCGACGCGCGGCTCGAACAGATCGTCCTCGAAGGCGGCTTCGGCACTGCGCACGCGGAACACGCGATCGCCCTTCCCCACCGGACGATCGGGGAAAACGCGCACGTTGCCCTGCGCGTCGAGCGACACGGCATCGATCGTATAGGCGAAGTGGCCCTTGTTCGTCCAGAATTCCAGCACGTCGCCCGCAACGAGCGGACGCTCGGCGGCGATGGAGGCGGTACCGTTTTTCGCCGACAGCACGCGCCCGACAAACACGCCGCGGTTGTTCGGGCGGCCGTAGCTCATGATGTCGTTGCCGCGCTTGCCCTGCAGATACGCGGTGGTGAAGCCGCGCGAGAACGCCTCGGCGAGCGTCTGATGCTCCTCGTCGGTGGCTTGCACCGACGAGGCCCCCTCCGGCTGTTCGGATGCGGCGCGCTCCTTGATGATGCGGTCGAGCACGGCGCGATACGTGCTGGTGACGGCGAACACGTACTCGGGGGACTTCATGCGGCCCTCGATTTTGAACGAGGTGACGCCCGCCTCCACCAGCTGCGGAAGCAGGTCGATAGCGCACAGGTCTTGCGGGGACAGCAGGTGCTCGCCCGGCGCGGGCAGGTTCTTGCGCAGCGCCTTGTTGTGCAGCGTGTACGGCAGACGGCACGCCTGCGCGCACATGCCGCGGTTCGCCGAACGGCCGCCGATGAGCGACGACATGAAGCACTGTCCCGAGTAGCACACGCACAGGGCGCCGTGCGCGAACGACTCCACCTCCATATCGAGCCCGTCCGCCACGTCGACGAGATGCGCGATCTCGGGAAGGGAAAGCTCGCGCGCGAGCGTGACGCGGCGGGCGCCGAGGCGCGCGGCCGCTTCGATGCCGGCGGCGTTATGGGTGTTCATCTGCGTGGAAATGTGCAGGCGTGCTTCGGGAAGCGAGCGCGCGATCTCGGATGCGATGCCGATGTCCTGCACGATGAACGCGTCGGCCCCGGCGCGGTACGCTTGACGCACGGTCTCGAGCGCGCGCGTCACTTCGGACGGCAGGATGGCGGTGTTGAACGTCACGTACACGCGCACGCCGCGCAGGTGCGCGTAGGCGCAGGCGTCGGCCAACGTGTCGAGCGTGAAGTTGTCGGCGCCGCGGCGGGCGTTGAACGAGTCGAGCCCGAGGTAGACGGCATCCGCCCCGCCGCGTACGGCGGCACGGAGCGCCGCGGCGTTGCCGGCGGGCGCGAGCAGTTCGATGGCATGCTGCATGGAAGTTCCTTACCTATATATAGTAGTGCGTCACGCGACCTGCGGAACAAGATGCGTCCTGAGAGCAAGAGTTCCGGACTTCTCCGGTCGAACGTTACGATTCGGTATCGGCGCTATGGTAGTATAGTCGAACGATGAAAAATCGGAGAAAACAGCGCGAAATGCGCACCCACGCGGTGAAATGGGCCCTCGTCTTCACGATGGTCGCCCTCTGTTTTGTCGGCTATGCGGCCGTCCAAGGCGTGCTGCACGTGATGGACGGGTGGACGAAGGACCTCCCGAGCATCGAGGACACCGACTTCACGAACACCTCCCGCGAATCCCTCATGTACGCCGGCGACGAAAGCACCCTGCTGGCGGAATTTCAGCTTGAGAAGCGCTACCCCGTCACGTACGACGAGGTGAGCCCCTTCGTGCTGGAAGGCACGGTGGACACCGAGGACGTGCGTTTCTACGAGCACACAGGCGTGGACATCCCCGGCATCGCGCGCGCGGCCCTCAACAACCTGCGCGGCGGCGACCTCGAGGGCGCGTCCACCATCACGCAGCAGCTCGTGCGCAACACCGTGCTGTCGGAAGAGGCCACCGACATCTCGTTCAAGCGCAAGATTCGCGAGGCGCAGCTGGCCATGGACCTGGAGAAGCGGTTCGACAAAGACGATATCCTGGTCAAGTACCTGAACATCATCAACTACGGCGACGGCTGCTACGGCATCGAGGCGGCGGCGCAAAACTACTTCCAGGTAGCGGCCATCGATTTGACGCTGGCGCAGGCTGCCACGCTCGTGGGCATTCCGCAGTCGCCCACCTTCCTCAACCCGAAAGAGTATCCCGAGGCATGCCTCGACCGCCGCAACGTGGTGCTCGACCGCATGCTGGCGGCCGGCGACATCACGCAGGAGGAGCACGACAGCGCGCAGGCCGAGGAACTGGGGCTGAACCCCGAACCGGATGCGCCGACGGACGGCATCTACGCCTACCCCTACTTCACGAGCTACGTGCGCGAGCTGCTGTTCGACGAGAACAACCCCTACGGCTGCTCGTACGCCGACCTGTTCAAGGGCGGGCTGACCATCTACACGACGCTCGACACCGCGCTGCAGGACGAGGCCATCGCGGCCGTGGACAATCAACGCGCGAACATGGACGCGAGCCTTGATGCCTCCATCGTGGCCATTGACGTGGCAACCGGCCAGGTGAAAGCGATGACGCGCGGCGTGCCGTACGGGTCCGGCGAAGGCGAGAGCCAGGTGAACATCGCCACCGGCAGCGGCGGCACGGGGCGGCAAGCCGGTTCCACGTTCAAGGCGTTCACGCTGGCGGCGGCCATCGAGCAGGGCATTTCGCCGCAGACGCTCATCGACTGCTCGTCCCCTTTGAAGGCGGGACAGGACGGCGCGCCGCAGGACTTCGAGAACTTCGATGGCGCCAGCTACGGCATCCAAACCATTCAGGGCGCGACGGCCATCTCGTCGAACACCGGCTACCTGCGCCTGTCGAACTCCATCGGGCAGTCGTCCACTACGGAAATGGCCTCGCGCCTGGGCGTCACGTCCGAGATGAGCCCTGTGTACACGGCAACCGAAGGCGTAGCCGACGTCAACCCGCTTGAGATGGCGAGCGCCTACGCAACCCTGGCAAGCGGCGGCGTGAAGCGCGACCCCGTGGTGATCACGAAGATTCTCGACCGCGACGGCACCGTGATCTACGAAGCGGGTGACACGAGCGAGCGCGTCCTGGACGAGGCCGTGTCCGCGGCGACGACGAAGGTGCTGCAGACGGTGTTCACGCAGAGCGGCGCCACGGCGAACTCCGCCCAGCTGAACAGCGGACAGCCGGTAGCGGGCAAGACCGGCACCGCAAGCCTGTTCACCGACCACTGGCTGGTGGGCTATACGCCCAGCCTGTCGTGCGCGGCGTGGATCGGAGACCCGAGCGGTGCTGTCGAAACGAATCACTCGCTCACCGCGAACGCGTTGTGGAAGGACTTCATGGATCGGGCGACCGCCGGCAAGGAGATCGAGAACTTCCCCACCGTGAAGGACCCGCCGTACAACAACCCGTACAACACGGCGCAGAAGAGCAAGCTGGGCAAGAAGGTCGAAGACACCAAGAAGGATGATTCCACCGACAGCGGAACCAAGGACGTGAACGCGGCGCCGAGCGCGGTGGGCAGAACGTACGACGAGGCCATCGAGATACTGAACGGCTACAAGGCCGGGTACCTCGAGGAATACTCGGATACGGTGCCGAAGGGCACGGTGATCAGCCAAAGCGTGCAGGACGGCCAGGTGGTCATCGTCGTGTCGCTCGGGCCGAAGCCGAGCGGATAGAAAAAGGCCCCGCCTGATGGCGGGGCCTTTTTGGTGATGCGAGTTGATCGAGTTCTCGCCGCTTACAAGTGCGCTACCACGAGGTCGCCCATTTGGATGGTGCCGACGAGCTTGTCGGCGGGGGTTGCGGCTTGCCTGATGTCGCCGGTGCGCCAACCTTCGTCGAGGACGGCGGTCACCGCGCGGCGGATGTCGTCGGCGGCGTCCTGCAGGTCGAAGCTGTAGCGCAGCATCATCTCGACGGACAGGATTTGCGCGAGCGGGTTCGCGATGCCCTTCCCCGCGATGTCGGGCGCGCTGCCGTGGCTGGGCTCGTAGAGCGCCGTGCCGTCGCCGAGACTGGCGCTGGCCAGCATGCCGAGGGAGCCCGTGATCTGGGCGGCCTCGTCGGAGAGGATATCGCCGAACATGTTCTCGGTCACCACGACGTCGAAGTCAACAGGGCGGCTGATGAGCTGCATGGCGGTGTTGTCCACGAGCAGGTCCTCGAGCTCCACGTCGGGATATTCGATCTCGCCGATGCGATGCACGATCTCGCGCCACATGCGGCTGGTTTCGAGCACGTTCGCCTTGTCGACGCTGGTCACCTTGTTGCGGCGCTTGCGCGCGGCTTCGAACGCCTGACGGGCGATGCGCTCCACCTCGTACTCGCGGTACTCGAGCGTGTCGTAGGCGCGCTGGCCGGCTGCGCCGTCTGAGCCGCAGCCCTCCTCGTCGTAGAAGCGCTCGCGACGGCCGAAGTACAAACCGCCCGTGAGCTCGCGCACGATCATCATGTCGACGCCGTCGACGATTTCGGGCTTGAGCGTGGAGGCGTCGGCCAGCGCGTTGAAGATCTGGACGGGGCGCAGGTTCGTGTAGAGGCCGAGCGCCTTGCGGATGCCGAGCAGGCCCTGCTCGGGGCGCGGCTTCGCGGGGTCGGTGGTATCCCACTTCGGGCCGCCGACGGCGGCGAGCAGCACGGCGTCGGACGCGTTCGCAACCGCGAGCGTCTCGTCCGGCAGCGCCGAGCCCGTCTCATCGATGGCGCAGCCGCCGATGAGCGCCTCGGTGTAGGAGAACGTCGTGTCGTACTTCGCGCCCACGGCGTTCAGCACCTTCACGCCCTCGGCGATGATCTCGGGGCCGATGCCGTCGCCGGGCAGGAGGCAGATGTTGTAGGTTTGGGACATGGCTACTCCTTGCCAAGTTTCTGGCGCGTGCGGTTGATGAGGCCGCCGGCTTCTATGATCTCGCGGATGAACGGGGGGAACGGCTGAGCCTCGAAGGTCTGGCCCGTCGTTTCGTCCACGATCTTGCCCGCGTCGGCGTCCACCGACACCACGTCGCCCTGGGAGATGGCGTCCACCGCTTCGGGGCATTCCATGATGGCGAGGCCCGTGTTGATGGAGTTGCGGTAGAAGATGCGCGCGAAGCTCTTGGCGATGACGACGTCGACCCCCGCCGCCTTGATGGCGATGGGCGCGTGCTCGCGCGACGAGCCGCAGCCGAAGTTCTCGTCGGCCACGATGATGTCGCCCGGCTGCACGCGTTCGATGAACGACGTGTCGAGGTCTTCCAGGCAGTGCTTCGCCAGCTCAGCCGGATCGGACGTGGTCAGATAGCGGGCCGGGATGATGACGTCGGTGTCGATGTCGCGCCCGTAGCGGTGCGCGGTTCCTTTGAATTGCATGGTCGCTCCTCCCCTAGTCCAAATCTTCCGGCAAGCCGATGTGGCCGAGCACGGCGCTTGCCGCGGCGACGGCCGGCGAGGACAGGTAGACCTCGCTCGTCGGATCGCCCATGCGGCCGACGAAGTTGCGGTTCGTGGTGGCGATGGCGCGCTCGCCCGCGGCGAGGATGCCCATGTAGCCGCCCAAGCAGGGACCGCAGGTGGGCGTGGACACGGCGCAGTTCGCGTCGAGGAACACGTCCATGAGGCCCTCCTCCATGCACTGGCGGTATACCGCCTGCGTGGCCGGGATGACGATGCAGCGCACATCGGGATGCACGGTGCGGCCGCGCAGCACGTCGGCGGCCTGACGCATGTCGACGATGCGGCCGTTCGTGCAGGAGCCGATGACGGCCTGGTCGATTTTGATGTCGCGCGCTTCGGCGGCCGGACGCGTGTTCGACGGCAGGTGCGGGAACGACACGGTGGGCACGATGGATGCCGCGTCGATCTCGTAGACCTTCGCGTACGTCGCGTCCGGATCGGAGTGGTACTCGGTGTAGGGACGCTCGGTGCGGCCGTCCATGTAGGCGCGCGTCACGTCGTCGACCTCGATGAGGCCGGCCTTGCCGCCCGCCTCGATGGCCATGTTCGAGATGCTCATGCGCTCGTCCATGCCCATGTTCCGGATGGCGCTGCCGGTGAACTCCATAGCCTGGTACAGCGCGCCGTCGACACCGATCATGCCGATGATATGCAGGATGACGTCCTTGCCGGTGACGCCGGGGGCAAGCTCGCCCTCGATCTTGAACAGCAGCGACTCGGGCACCTTGAACCATGCCTTGCCGGTGGCGTAGCCCACGCCGGCATCGGTGGAGCCCACGCCCGTGGCGAACGCGCCGAGCGCGCCGTACGTGCAGGTGTGGCTGTCGGCGCCGATGATGAGGTCGCCCGCGCCGACGACGCCCTGTTCGGGCAGCAGCGCGTGCTCGACGCCCATGCAGCCCACTTCGTAGTAGTGGTTGATGCCCTGTTCGCGCGCGAAATCGCGCACGATCTTGGCCTGCTCGGCGCTTTTGATGTCCTTGTTGGGGACGTAGTGGTCGGGGACGAGAGCGATCTTCGTGGGATCGAACACCTTCTCGACGCCGATCTTGCGGAACTCTTTGACGGCGATGGGGGCGGTGACGTCGTTGGACAGCACGAGGTCGAGATCGCATTCGATCAGCTGACCCGGCTCTACTTCGTCGAGCCCCGCATGGGCGGCGAGAATTTTCTCCGCCATGGTCATGGGACGTGGCATGTGTGCTCCTTTGTGCGGTGGGTCTCTGGTGCCCGCGCTTCCCCGCACGGACCCTGGAAATCGCTCACAATTGTACCACTCGCTTTAGCACGCAAAAGGAAGAGCCCCGGAGGGCTCTTCCAATGTGAAGCGATTTACAGATTTTTCGCTTACCAGGAGCCGTGGTAGCCGTAGCCGTACGAGCCCATGTCCATGGAGCCCATCATGCCGTACACCGCTGCCGAGATTGCGCCGGTGATGAGCAGGCCCAGCAAGAATCCGAGCACGACCCAGATGACGAAGCCGATGATGGAGAATTTGAGCGCGTCGCTCTTCACCTGCGGCATCTTGTCGACGTTCACGAGCCAGGCGATGATGATGCCCGGGATGCCCAAGAGGGCGCCCACCACGAGCCAGGCGAACTTCATGCCGCCGGTGAGCTGCATGAGCGGCGCGGGCGGGTAAAACGCCTGCGGCTGGGGCTGGGGCGCGTTGTACATCGGCTGCGGCTGCGGCTGAGGTTGCGACTGCGGCTCGGGCTGCGCGGGCGGCACCTGCTGGCCCATCGGGGGCTGCTGCTGCGGCAGCGGCTCGGTGGAGGGCTGCGGCGTCGCGGGAGGCTGCGGGGCAGCATCGGGCTGCTGCGGCGCGGGCTGGTTGGTGTTGTTGTTCATATCGTCAGCCATGATAACCTGCTTTCCATCGATTGGTGTTTGCAGCAGTATAGAGCCCTCACCTGCGGAAATCAGTATCCTTCGCGCATCCGTCATCGAACCGACACGAGAATACACCAGATGGTGTAGGCGCGGAGCCGACAGGGAGAACCGGAGCCTACGACAACGCGGTGCAGAGGGCGTCGAGCAGGGTGATGGCGAAGTGCTGGGCCGAACGGCCGGCACCGGCGTCTTCCCACACCGTGCTGGGCAGTTCGACGGCGATACGCGAGGGGTTGACGGCATCGGCAACGCCGATGGCCGTTTCGAGGCGCAGCGACAGCGTTTCCTCGTCCTCGAAGCTGACGCGCGGCACGGTGGTGACCGTGAGCTCGCCCGGCAGGACGATATGCACGAGCAGCATGGACTCGTCGGGAGCCACCAGCAGCGAATCGGCGCTCATGATTTTGGAGGCAGGGTTCGTGGCAAGCGCGAGGTTCGACATGCGCGAGGCGACGCTGCGCGTGAAGTCCTGCGTGCCGAAGAGGCAGAGCGCGTTGCGCTCGAGCACGTCGGCGGCGCGGGCGAACCCGAGGTGGCTCGTTCCGTGCACCGCTTCCTTCCCCTCCCACGAATGGTGGAGGTTGCGGATGGCGGCGTACGTGTACGCGCCGGCGATGCCGTCGGACGGCAAACCGAGGTTGAGCTGGAACTTGCGCAGACCGAGCTCGGTGAAGGCGCCGAAGATGCCGTCGGTTGCACCGCAGGCGAAGCCGAGCGCGCCCAACGCGTGCTGCAGCTCGAGCACGTCGTGGCCATGGAAGTGCGGCATGCGCAGATACAGCGTGCGGTCGCCCAACGTGAAGGAGGCGTCGACGAGCGCCGCCCATACCTTCTCGGTCACTTCGTCGGAAAGGGGCAGGCCTGCGTTGCCGCAGAAGGCCTGCACGGCCTCGGCCGTGGTGTCGCCGAACTCCCCGTCGACGTCGGCGGGATCGAGCAGCCCGATGACGACGAGACGCTGCTGAACGTCTTCGACGGCGGGACCGGTGTCATGTCGCTTAATGGTTTCCATGAGCGTCATAGTACCCTATTCATGCAGGCAGACGCAGGTATCGGCGCGAGGTTCCACAAGAGGAACAGAGCGCCGCCGAAACCGGCGGCGCTCGTCACAGCAGAAGGTTACGGTTGTCGCACGCGGCTACTTCAGTCGGCTGACGAACCAATCGGCCATGGACACGAGCAGGTCGCGCGCCGTGGACGGGCGCACCATGTCGGTCAGGCGGTTCTTCGCGATGCTCGTGAGGTTCTCGGCGTAGCTGCGAGCGTAGTCGATGCTGCCGGACGCCTCCATGATGGCGACGGCTTCGCCGAGCACCGCCGGGTCCTTCTCCTTCGAGGAGAGAATGTCGATGAGGCGGTCGCGATCGTCGGAGTGCTGCAGCGCGTGCACCACCATGAGCGTGCGCTTGCCCTCGGTGATGTCGTTGCGGAAGTCCTTCTTCGTGCTCTCCTCGGAGCCGACGAGGTTCAGCAGGTCGTCCTGAATCTGGAACGCGAGGCCGGTATCCAGACCGTAGTTGCGCAGGGCCTCGATTTCCACCTCGGTGCCGCCGCCGATGATGGCGCCGATGGCGAGGGGCACCGCGCCGGAGTAATGCGCGGTTTTGTGCGTGGCCATGACGAGGTAGTCCTCGGGCGTGATGTCGTAGCGGCCGTCGCGCGCCCATCCGATATCGAGCGCCTGGCCCTCGATGGTGCGGCGGGTCATGTCGATGAGCTCGGTGATGACGCGCACCTTCGTGGTGTCGTCGAGGTTCTCGTCGGACACCACCGTGCCGTTGACGAGGGAAAGCGCGAGGTCGCCCGCATTGATGGCGAGGCCCATGCCCTCGGTGAGGTGCATGCACGGCTCGCCGCGGCGAAGCTCGGCCTCGTCGGCGATGTCGTCGTGGATGAGGGCCGCGGTATGGAAGTGCTCGATGGCCGCGGCGGCGCTCGTCGCGCGCGCCATGTCGCCGCCGACGGCGCGGCAGGCTGCGAAGCAGATGAGCGGACGGTGGCGCTTGCCGCCGTTCTGGCTGTATGCGACCAGCGGATCGTACAGGTAGCGATCCATATCGGCGTGCGTCCCCTTCGGAATGAAGGAGTTCACCAGGTCGCCCACGCGATCGGCGTACTGCGTGAGGTACTGCTCGAACGACTCGGGGGGTTCTTCAACAGCTGCGATAATTTCGTTTATGTTGTTCATAGCGCTTTCTTTGTTGCCTCGGCGGGTTGTCCGTCCGACATGGTATCACAAAGGAAAGCGGGGATTTTCCCTGCGCTGCGCGAGCGGCTTATTTTTCCGCGTTTCTCCGCATATGGGGTGGAAAGTATGCAAACTGGTAGGGACGGCGGGCCGCAGAGATTTGTCGAGTGGTAGGGGCGGCGGGACTCGCAGATTCGCTAAACGAATCTGCACCCCTCGGCATCGCAGATGCCTCGGGCGTTTCGCTACAAACAGCCCACTGGGCTGTTTGCTTCACGCGAAACCACCTCATCGGTTCGAGCCCCGCCGGAATATCCCCGAGAAACTCGCTATTGCGAAAAGCTTTGACTGGTAGGGGCGGCGGGACTCGAACCCGCAAGACCGGAGTCGGAAGATTTTAAGTCTCCTGCGTATGCCAATTCCGCCACGCCCCCACATGCAGGCACCTATGGTAGCAAACTTTGCGCGCTTTCGGGATTGCGGAGGCTAGTTTGCCGCCTCGTCCAACATGATGCCATGAAGGATGTCCGACTCGCTCACGGTGAAGGCGTCCACGCCGGCGAGGTCGAGCACCGTTTGCAGGATCACCATACCGGCCACGATGACGGGCGCGCGGCCCGGGTCGAGCCCGACGATGCGCTCGCGCTCGGCGAGCGGAACGCGCTCGAGCTCGTCGGCTACCCCGTCGAGCACGGAGCGCGTGATAACCGCCTTGTGGACGCGCGCGGTGTCGTACACCTTCATATGCTCGTGCACCGACACCACCGTCGTGGCCGTGCCGGCCACCGCGACGAGGCGCCCGGGCGCGAAGCCGGCGCCGCGCAGCTCGGCCAAGTACGGCCGCATGCCGGCCTCGACCCATGCGCGGGCCTCCTCGAGCTCGGCCGCGCTCGGCGGATCGGCGCGGAAGAACTTCTCCGTCACGCGACGGCACCCGATGTTGAACGAGTGGGAGCGGTCGGGCGCTCCCCCGGCGCGCCCGGCGATGACCTCGGTCGAACCGCCGCCGATGTCCACCACGAGCAGCCGCTCGCCCAGAAAGTCGCAGGACGCGCCGGCAAACGACAGCGCCGCCTCGCGCTGACCGGGGATGACGGACAGCGTGACGCCGAGGCCGGCAAGCAGGGCCTCGAACTCGTCGGCGTTGCGCGCATCGCGCGCGGCCGAGGTGGCCATGGCCTTCGTTTCGATGACGGGATGCTCGGGCGTCTCGAAGCCGCGCAGCACCTCGAGGTAGCGCGCCACGGTATCGGCCACGCGCTGCATGGCTTCGGGCTTGAGCACGCCCGTGGCGTCGACGCCCTCGCCGAGGTTCGTGATGGCGTACTCGCGGTCAAGCTCGTGCAGGCGGCCGGCTTCGTCCACATCGGCCACGAGCATACGACACGTCACGGTGCCGATGTCGATGGCCGCATAGCGGCCCGCTCGAAAGCCGGTCTCGGGTTCCGTCGTGACATGCATGAGCTTCCGCCCTTCTTTTTCGGGTTATTCGACGCCGAACAGCTTGTCGAGGAACGGCGAGTACCAGGTTTCAGGTGCCTCGACGCTGCCCGACGGGATGTTGGCCTGGAACGACGACGAGCTGGTTTCGTCGAGGTCGAGGCCGCGGACGTTCGCCGTTTCCTCGCCCTTCTTCACCCAGCCGAACTGTTCGTGCGCGCGATCCTCGATGCCCGCTTGGGTTTGCAGCGACGCGACGTCGCTTTCGAGCGCGCTGTTGCGCTCGGCGAGGGCCGCGTACTCGGCGGCAAGCTGGTCGCGCTCGCGCAGCGCATGGTAGTACTGCTGCGCCGGCGCGTACAGGAACACGCACGAGAGCGCCAGGCACACGGTAACCGCCGCGGTGGCGATGAGCTTCGGAGAGGACTTGAACGACGCGAGCGACAAAAACGAGAAGCCGCGCTTCGCCGATGCCTGGGGGCTTTCGGCATTCTGCATGCGGGCCGCTTGACGGTGCTTCGCACCCATCTCGCCCTTGTACACCGCAGCGCGCGGGCCGGCCGCGGCCGCAGCGGCTTCGGCGCTCTGCTTCGAGCCGCCGAACTGCTTGGTGAAGGCGCGTTCGGCCTTGCTCTTGGCGCGCGACTTCTTGAGCTTCTCGAGACGCGAAAGGCGGTGCTCTTCCACTTCCTCCTCGGCGGGTTCTTCGACACGCTCTTCGAACGCAGCGAACCGACCCGTGCCGTACGAGCTCGAGGCGGACGTGCGACGCGACGACGCCCGTGCGGTGCGCGAAGCCGTCGACGAGGCCGACAGCGGGGCCGCATGCCGGCCCGCGGGGCGCTCGAACGACGACGAGCGGCCGAAGCCGTCGACGAGGCTGCCGGTTGAACGGCGCGCGGTCGCGGTGGAGCCCGACGTGCGGGCGCGCGAAGTCGACGAAGCGCCGCCCCGTCGCTCGTCCGCTTGGCGGAAGGGCGAATCGAAGGCGGGGATGCTGTCAACGGTATGGATGACGGGGCGCGATTCGGGCGCAGCGAGAGAGGGGCGGCGCGCACGAGTGTCGCGTTTCGCCTCGTCAAACGAGAGAATATAAGGCTGCGTTGCCACGGAAAGGGGCTCCTCTATGCATCGTGTTTCGTGTTTGGTTTGTTTAATGCAGAAGCTTCGCCCAGCATACCACACCAACGCCCGCCCCGCCACCGAAGGAGGGACGGGCGTTGCCGACCGTAAAGAAGTTGTTGAATGCTTGGATGACCGTGGAAAACGGCCCCGGAGCACCCCTTGGAAACCCGCCTAGAGGGCGAGTTTGTTAATATAAGAACTCCATTTTTTGAACGACTCGTCGCTGATGGCGTGCTCCATGAGGCAGGCTTCTTTTTCCGCCTGTTCCTCGGGAATGCCGAGCGCCTTCGTCAGGAACGTGAACAGCATATGGTGACGATCGAGCACCGACGTTCCGTATGCGAATCCTTCTTCGGTGAGCGTGATATCGCCGTAATAGGGCTGGTCGGCCAAGCCCTTCTCCTTGAGCGAGGACACGGCCTTGTTGACCGAGGCCTTCGACACGCCAAGCTTCGTCGCGATGTCGACCGACCTGACGGACACGTCCGTCGTGCCCCCCAGCATGACGATGGCTTCAAGGTAGTCCTCGTGCGACATGGACATTTTTTCCACGGAACCCTCCTTCTGTTCGTCACTCCATGGTACCACACGACGGGCAGAACCATGCGCGGGTGCGAGGGGCGGTGGATATGATGAGGTGCATATACTTGGAGGAGGCCGGCGAGGGAAGGGGGTCCCTCGCCGGCGTGCTGTGTGGTGGATGACCAGACGAGGAGAGTCCCCACCACCGTGTCAGCAAAAAGAGGAGGTGTCTGCGATTTCGGGTTTCTTGCTTCCGATTTCCCGACCTCGCTGACAATAGTTAGTCTACGATAACTTATGGCGATGGTTAATGGAAGTTTGCCATGGTTTACAATTCCTCCACATGAGGAGGAATCGGCACAAAAAAGAACGGATGTTTCACGTGAAACATCCGTTCCGGGGCGTTATATGAGCGCGCGGCGCTAGCGGTGCGCTTCGGCGTGCTTTTGCAGGTCGGCAACCATGCGATCGGCGGCACCGCACCCCGAGCACCCCGCACAACCGCCGGCGCACCCGCCGCCGCGCGGATCGTCCTTGTGGTGGTCGCACGTGCCGTTGCGCCAGAGGCGTCGCACGGCCAGCGCGGCGAGCGCCAGCACGATCAGTCCGACAACGAGCGTTGCCGGCGTCATTTCCCAAACTAACATGGTTGCTCCTTTCTCAGCGATCCGGAAGGCGGGGACGCTCCCCTCCCCGAGCGCGCCGCCCGCCTTCCGAACCGTGGGTTAAGCCGCGCTGCCCTCCGCTTCGAGCTCGCGCGCAGCGGGCTTTTTCTTCTTGTCGAAGTTCGGCATGGGGCGGAACAGCTGGAACAGCAGGGCACCGAGCACCACGATGGCGACGACGGTCCAGAAGTTGAAGCTGAGCTCGCCGGTGATGAGGCCGCCGAACTGGTAGAACATGAGGCCGACGCACCACGCGAACACGGTCATGTAGCCGATGGCGAACCAGGTCCACTTCGCGCTCTCCATCTGACGGCGAATGGTGCCGATGGCGGCGAAGCACGGCGCGCACAGCAGGTTGAAGGCGCAGAAGGCGATGATCGCGGGAACCGAGCCGGCCAGCATGGCCGCGAAGCCCGCCCACAGCGCAGGATCGGCTTCGCCTGCGTCGCCGAGGCTCGTGAGGATACCCACGGTGGCCACGACGTTCTCCTTGGCCACGAGGCCCGTGACGGACGTGACGGTGGCCTGCCAATCGCCGAAGCCGAGCGGCGCGAAGATCCATCCGATGGCGTTGCCCAAACCGGCCATGACGCTGTACTGGATGTAGTCGTCCATTTCGGTGTCAAGCAAGCCGAACTGGCCGTCGTAGGTACCGAAGTTCATGAGGAACCAGATGACGATGGTGGACAGGAAGATGATGGTACCGGCTTTCACCACGTAGCTCTTGATGCGCTCCCACGTTGCCAGCAGCACCGACTTTACGGTGGGCATATGGTACGCCGGAAGCTCCATGACGAACGGCGACACCTCGCCGGCGAACATCTTGGTCTTCTTGAGGATGATACCCGAGATGATGATGGCGATGACGCCCAGGAAGTAGAACATCGGGGCGACCCACCAGGTTTCCTCGGTGTTGCCGCCTGCGATGGCGCCGAACACGAGGGCGATGATGGGCATCTTCGCGCCGCAGGGAATCATCGTGGTGGTCATGATGGTCATGCGGCGATCGCGTTCGCTCTCGATGGTTTTCGTGGCCATGACGGCGGGCACGCCGCAGCCGGACGCCACGAGCATCGGGATGAAGCTCTTGCCCGACAGACCGAAGCGGCGGAACACGCGGTCCATGATGAACGCGACGCGCGCCAGGTAGCCACAGCCCTCGAGCAGCGCGAGCAGCAGGAACAGGATGATCATCTGCGGGATGAAGCCGATGACGGCGCCGACGCCGGCGATGATGCCGTCCACGACGAGGCTCTGCAGCCATGGCGCGGTGCCGATCGATTCCAAGGCGTTCGACACGATAGGCGTTAACCCGGGAATGAACAGGCCGAATTCGGCCGGATCGGGCTCTTCTTCAGCCAGCAGCGCCAGCTCGTCCTCGCTTGCGCCGGACTCTTCGGCCGCAGCCACGCCCTCTTCCCACGTGCCGACGGCCTCTTCGTACTGCGCGCCGTTCGTGTACAGCCAGCCGTCGCCGGAAATGCCGTCGTTGGCCCAGTCGGTGACCACGCCCGTGCCCACCGAGATGGCGAGGTAGTACACCAGGAACATCACGATGGCGAAGATGGGCAGGCCGAGCCAACGGTTCGTGACCACGCGGTCGATTTTCTGCGAGGTGTTCATGCCCTTGCGCGAACGCTTCACCGTCGCGTCCACCACGTGGGTGATGGCGTCGTAGCGCTCGGACGTGACGATGCTCTCGGCGTCGTCGTCCTCGGCGTCCTCGACGCGCTCGCGAATCTCCTCGATGGCCTTGAGATCGGCGGCGGACAGCTTGAGGGCCGTGGCCGTCTTCTCCTCACCCTCGAACAGCTTGATGGCGTACCAGCGCGCCGTCGCGTTCGACACGCGGCTGCCGAGGATGCTCTTGATCTGGTCGATTGCCGACTCGACGGCGGCGTCGAAGGGCATCTGAGGATGGGGCGCCTCGCCCGCCTTCGCCGTCTTGACGGCCACCTCGATGAGCTCCTTCATGCCGTCGCCCTTGAGGGCGGACGTCTCGACGATGGGACAGCCCAGCTTCTTCGACAGCGCGGGCACGTCGATCTTGTCGCCGTTCTTCTTCACGAGGTCCATCATGTTGAGCGCGAGCACCACCGGCACGCCCAGGTCGAGGATCTGCGTGGTGAGGTACAGGTTGCGCTCGAGGTTTGTGGCGTCCACGAGGTTGACGACGACGTTCGGGCCGCCGTCCAGCAGGTAGTCGCGCGTGACGATCTCCTCGGGGGAGTACGGCGACAGCGAGTACACGCCCGGCAAGTCCGTGATGGTCACGTCTTTGTCGCGCGTGTACTTCCCTTCCTTTTTCTCGACGGTCACGCCCGGCCAGTTGCCAACGTACTGATTGGCCCCGGTCAGGTCGTTGAACATCGTCGTCTTGCCGCAGTTCGGGTTGCCGGCAAGCGCTATGCGAATTCCCATGTTCAGCCTTTCCATCTGCATAAGTTAACTGCTGCTAACTCAGTCCCAAAAAAGAAGCGCCGATGCGCCTCCGTCCTGCCTACGTGCGTCCGAGCGTCCGTGCCCGCTAGCTGACGAGGATGTTCTCCGCCTCGCTCTTGCGCAGCGACAGCTCGTAGCCGCGCACGGTGACCTCGATGGGGTCGCCGAGCGGCGCGACCTTGCGCACGAACACGCTGGTTCCCTTCGTGATGCCCATGTCCATGATGTGGCGCTTGAGCGCGCCCTCGCCCTTCAGGCGACGGACGGTTGCGGAGTCGCCGATGCGCACGTCCCGCAGCGTTCGATCTTGAGGTTCTGCCATGTGCCTCGTTCCTTTCCTCGTGCGAACAGATGTTTCACGTGAAACATCTCGACCTGCTTACTCGATGGGTGGTATTCGCGCAGTGCTACGCCGCCGCATTCGTGATGATGCGCGCGGCCACCTGGCGGTTGAGGGCGACTTGCGTGCCCTTGACCTCCACGATGAGGTCGCCCGCGGCCTCGGACACCACCGTCACCTGCGCGCCTTCGACAAAGCCGAGCGTTTCGAGGTGATGGTGCAGATCGCCGCGTCCGCGCACCTTCGCGATGATGCCCGTCTCCCCGCCCTTGAGGAACGAGAGCGGCATCTGATGGCAGGCGGCATTCGGCGCAGAAGCTGCGCTTGTCCGTCCGCATGTTCCCTGTATGCTTGCAACCGTTGCGTTGTCCATGGTGGCTCCCATCGAGTTAGCTTCATGTAACAAAAGTATCTTATAGCAAACTTTGGGAGAATGGAAGCCAAAGCTAACATTTTCTGCACAGAAGGGGCGCCCGAACCGATGTTTCACGTGAAACATCGGTTCGCTTTCCGGGTTGGGGCTGCGGGTACTACTCGTCCTTGAGGGTCATGGCGTTGATGGCGACGATGACGGTGGACAGGCTCATGAGCACGGCGCCGACGGCGGGGCTGAGCAGGATGCCCACCGGTGCGAGGACGCCGGCGGCGAGCGGGATGGCCACGATGTTGTAGCCGGCGCCCCACCACAGGTTCTGCTTGATCTTGCGCGTGGTGTTCGTGCCGAGGTCGAGCAGACGGACGATGTCCTCGGGGTCGCTCTTGACGAGCACGACGTCGGCGGAGTCGATGGCGACGTCGGTGCCGGCGCCGATGGCCACGCCGATGTCGGCGCGCGCGAGGGCGGGCGCGTCGTTGATGCCGTCGCCCACCATCATGACGACGTCGCCCGCATCGCGGCGTTGCTGCACGAGCTTCACCTTGTCCTGCGGAAGCAGCCCCGCGCGGAATTCGTCGATGCCGAGCGTGCGGGCAACGGCGCGGGCCGCAGCCTCGTTGTCACCCGTGAGCATGACGGGCACGATGCCGCGCGCCTTGAGCTGCGCGACCGCCTCGTGCGCCGAGGGCTTGATCTGGTCGCCCTGCGCCACGACGCCGCGCACCTCGTCGTCGACGACGAGGTAGCTCACGGTGAGGCCGCGGCCCGAGAGCTCCTTGAAGGCGGCGCGATCGTAGGGGATGTGCTGCTCGTCGAGATGGCGGGCGTTCGCGATGAGGGCGCGCGAGCCGTCTTCGAGCGTGCCGCGCACGCCGACGCCCGCCACCGCCTGCACGTCGCGCACGGCGGCGGGATGCACGTGGCGCTCGTCGGCGGCGCTCACGATGCTGGCGGCAAGCGGGTGCGAGGACGACTGCTCGAGGCCCGCCATGAGCGCGAGCACGCGGTTGGCGTCCCCCTTCCCCACCGCGCGCACGTCCACCACGCGGAAGTTGCCCTCGGTGAGCGTGCCCGTCTTGTCCATCATGACGACGTTCACGCGCGGCGCCACCTCGAGGGCACGTCGGCGGCGCACGAGCAGGCCGTGGCGCGCGCCGAGCGAGGTGGAGCGCGCCGCCACGAGCGGAATGGCCAGGCCCAGCGCGTGCGGGCACGCGATGACGAACACGGTGACCATGCGCGTGAGCGCGTCGCCCACATCGCCCGACACCGCGAACCACACGGCGAACGCCGCGACGCCCACGCCCACCGCCGCGTAGAACAGCCACCGGGCCACCTTGTCGGACAGCACTTCGGCGTGCGACTTCTCCTGCTGCGCCTGGGACACGAGCTGCATGACCTGCGCGAGGTAGCCCGACTGGCCGGTGCCGGTGACGCGCACGTACAGCGTGCCGTCGCCGTTTTGCGAGCCGCCGAACACGGTGCTGCCCGGCTTCGCCTCCACGGCGCGGGCCTCGCCTGTGACGAGCGCTTCGTTGACCGACGACAAGCCGTCGGTCACCTCGCCGTCGGCGGGCACCTTCTCCCCCGCTTCCACCATGACCGTCTGCCCCACCTGCACCCGATCGAGCGGCACGTCGGCGAAGGAGCCGTCGGGCTGTTGCACGTGGGCCTCGGAGGGCAAGAGCTCGGCCATCTCCTTGAGCGCGTCGCCCGCGCCCATGACGGCGCGCATCTCGATCCAATGGCCCAGCAGCATGATGACGATGAGCGTGGCCAGCTCCCAGAAGAAGTCCATGTGCGCGTGGGGCATGCCGAGCACGGTGCGCTGCACGAACGCGTAGATGCTGTAGACGTAGGCGGTGGTGATGCCGAGCGCCACGAGCGTCATCATGGCGGGCTTGCGGCGGCCCAGCTCATCTGCCGCGCCGCGCAGAAACGGCCAGCCGCCGTACGCGAACAGCACGGTGGCCAGCGCCGTCACGAGCCAGTCCGAGCCGGGGAACGCGAGCGTGATGGGCAGCGCAAGCCCCATGGGCGACGACAGCAGCATGATGGGGATGGCGAGCACGAGGCTCACGAAGAACCGGCGCTTGAGGTTCACCCCGTGCATCATCATGCCGCCCGGCGAATCCGAGCCGTTCTTCCCGTGTGCTTCCATGCGCGCTCCTCGCGTCCGTCGGTATGCCATCGTTCAGCGTACCGGGCCGTGCGCCGCATCGCGGGCGCGGGCTGTTTTGTTACGGAATGGGAGCCGCCAGGAAACCCAGGTCGCATACGCACATTGCGTGGAAATCGTCCACCGATTCTGCACCCGGGATAATTCGCAGCATAGTATACTGAAATGCGATTGACCTATCGGCGAAACCGGCAGAAAGTGCAGGACATGGCTCAAAACCTCTACTCCGACACGCGCGGGCGAAGCGAGCGCCCGGTCACCTTTACGGAAGCCGTCATCGACGGGTTGGCCGCAGGCGGCGGCCTGTACGTGCCCGAGCACATCCCCGAGCTCTCGCTCGACGAGATCGGCGCCTTGGCCGCGCTGCCGTACGCTCAGCGCGCGGCGCGCATCTACGAGGCGTTCGACATCGACCTGCCGGCCGACACCATCGAAGCGCTCATGGAGCGCGCCTACGGCGACAACTTCGATGACGAGCGCATCTGCCCCATCACCTCGCTCACGGCGAACACCCACGTGCTGGAGCTGTGGCACGGCCCCACGAGCGCGTTCAAGGACATGGCACTGCAGTGCCTGCCGAAGTTCTTCTCGGCGAGCGCGAAGCAGCTGCGCGAGCAGGGCAAGCTCGATCACGACTTCATGATTCTCGTGGCCACGTCGGGCGACACCGGCAAGGCGGCGCTCGAGGGCTTCCGCGACGCCGACGGCGTGTCCATCGGCGTCATGTACCCCGACGGCGGCGTGAGCGACATCCAGTTCAAGCAGATGGCCACCCAACGCGGCGAGAACGTGCAGGTGTGGGGCGTGCGCGGCAACTTCGACGACTGCCAGACCGGCGCGAAGAACGTGTTCGGCGACGAAGCCTTCGCCGCACGGCTGCGGGACGAGCACGGCGTGGCGCTGTCGAGCGCGAACTCCATCAACTGGGGGCGCCTCATGCCCCAGATCGTGTACTACGTGTCGGCCTATGCGCAGCTCGTGGCCGACGGCAAGCTAGGACTCGGCGATGAGCTGGACGTATGCGTGCCTACTGGCAACTTCGGCAACATCCTTGCGGCCTATTACGCCAAGCGCATGGGCGTGCCGCTGGGCATGCTGTACTGCGCGAGCAACGAGAACCGCGTGCTCGCCGACTTCATCAACACGGGCACCTACGACATTTCCGAGCGCGACTTCGTGCTCACGCCGTCGCCGTCCATGGACATCCTCGTGTCGTCGAACCTGGAACGCCAGCTGTTCGAGCTGACGGGCCGCGACGCGAGCGCCATCGCCGGCTGGATGGACGATCTGAAGCGCGAGCGGCGTTTCCGCGTGGACGAAGGGACCTTCGCGAAGGTGCGCGAGACCTTCGCCTCCGACTCCATCGACAACGCCACGTGCCTGGACACCATCAAGCACGTGTTCGACGAGCACGCGTACCTGCTGGACCCGCACACGGCGGTGGCCTACCAGACCGCCGAGAACCTGCGCGGCGAAAACCCCGTGCTCATCGCGAGCACGGCGCACTGGGCGAAGTTCGGCGACAACGTGTACCGCGCGCTGCACGGCATCGCGCCGGGCGCGGCGCTGCCGGACGACGTGGCACAGCTTTCGGGCTGCGAGCTCAACGAGCTGATCGCTCGCGAGACGGGCAGGGACGACATCCCGCGCGGCCTGGCGGAGCTCGACGCGCTGCCCCTGCGCTTCGGCGAGGTCATCGAAGGCGGCACCGACGACATCGAGGCGGCCGTCACGCGCTTCCTCGACCACCTGAACGATTAGGCGCGCCGCGCGCGCCTCAACGAGAAAAGGACGGAACACCATGAGCGACCTTGCGAACCTGAAGCCGACCATCCGGCTCTCCATCATGAACCCGGACGCCGAGAGCGGCTCGCTGTTCGGCCGCGGCATTGCCAGCCTGTGCCTGGGCGTGCGCGAGACCGGCTCGCTCAACGCCGCCGCGAAGGGCATGGGCATGGCCTACAGCAAGGCCTGGCGCATCATCAAGGAGACGGAGGCGGCGCTTGACCTGCAGCTGCTCAACCGCGACGGCGCGCACGGCAGCGATCTGACCGACGCCGGCAACAAGCTGCTGGACGCGTACCTGGCCATCGAGGAAAAGCTGCAGCGCGAGGCCGAGGAGCTGTTCAGCGACGTGCTGAAGTAACACCGTGTCATCCTTACGCGAGCGCACCCCGCGAAAGCTGTTGGGATTCAGATCGGGGAATCCTTGGAAGAGCTTGTGTGCGCTCGCGTTCTTCTGCCTGGTCTATCTCGTGTTCGTGCTCACGCTCATGCCGCCCGTCATGGCGGGCAACCAGGACCTGCTCGTGTACAAGGCCGTGCGCGCGGCGCTGTTCGCCATCGTGGTGCTGCCCATCCTCTTCTTTTCCGACTTCGCGTGGTGCAAACGCATCCCGTTCTTCTCGTCGCCGCGCTTGTCGCAGCGCGTGCTGGGCGTTGCCCTGCTCACCGTGCTGCTCGTGTGCTTGAGCGCGAACCTCACCTACCTGCATACGCCGGAATACCGCGCCGCCGCCACGCATCGGGCGGCGCTCGCGTTCGGCGTCGAGGAAGCGAACGTGCCCGCGCCGAAGGACGGCGCGGGCACGCGGGAGGGGTCGGACAGCGCGAACGCGCAGGAAGGGTCGGCCGCGGACGCGAGCGCGAACGGGGACGAAAGCCTGCGGAACGCCTGGGACGAGCGGCGCGAAGGCTGCGGGACGGACGACTAGCAGGCGCAAGCGGGAGCGGCTCCGTCGTGCGCATCGAGTTCGAGCCACGCGGCGCACGCATCGATGAGCTGGACGTACGCATCGACTGGACCGCGCTGATGCGCAAGCTGGCCGAGCGTGGGCACCCAGCTGAGCAGGTGGCGCTTGAGGAACTCGTCGGCGAAGCGCCCGGCCGCCGCGCCCTTTTCGCCGCCCATCGCCTGCACGCGACGCAGGTGCGCCATGAAGGCGAGCTCGGCGGCGAGGTGATCGGGGCGCAGGGCGCCGACGAGCGGCTGGAACCCCTCGAGCGCGCGATGGTCGAAGCCGTACGTGCGGTAGCACGCCAGAACCTCGGTCATGCGCGGACCGTCCATGTGGCCCGGCTCGAGACGGCCGTGCTCGTCTTCCCGCGCGTCGAGGATGCAGCTCTCGATGGCGGGAAGGTAGAGCGGCGACACGCCGATGACGAAGCGGTCGTAGAAGCGCTGCTCAAGGTCGCCGGCAGGCTCGGCGGCAGGTTGCGCTTCGCCGGCGCCTGCGGCGAGCAGCTGCGCGAGGCACGTGCGCACCTCGTCGTCCGGCGCGTTCACCAGACCCGTTGCGAACAGCGCGTAGATGGCGGCCGCGTCGGTGCGATCGTGGTTCATCGTCATTCCCCTCCCCTTCCTTTCCTTGCCTGCGGGCGTCCGGCGGCACCGGGCGCCCGCAGCGCGTGATTGCTAGAATGCCGCGCCGATCGACAAGCCCACCGCGGCCACGACGATGACGTAGCGCAGCGCGAATCCGCCGACGCACGCCGCCACGTAGCCCACGAGGCTGAGCGCGGTCACCTCATGGCGCGCGGCGCGCAGGCGCACGATGCCGGCTGCGAGCGGCACCGCGATGCCGCAGATCACCGCACCAAGCCAGAACACGAGCGCGTTCGAGCCCGCCAGCATGCCCTGGACGGTGGCCGCCGCGGCCACGGCCCCCGCGTCTCCGCCCGTCGTGGCCGTCACGGCAAGCAGCACGACGAGGAAGAGCCCCACGAGCGCCGGAAGAGCGGCTTCCACCTTCGGCAGGAATCCGAGCTCCTGCAGCTCATCGCGTGCAACGAAGTACGCCACCGCCGACACGAACGAGAAGCCCGTGAGCGCGGCCGAGCACACGAAGAGGAACGGCAGCACGGCGAGGTTCCACAGCGGATACGACACCGAGTACCCCAGCAGCACGCCCGTGTACGTGGCCACGCCGGCCGCGGCGACGATGCCCAGCACGTCGAGTACGCGCGGCACGTCCTTCTTGCACAGCTGCATGATCAGACTGATCACGCTGATCACGATAAAGAAGCTGAGGCAGAGCACGCCCCAGGTCATGGGCGAGCCCAGGTTCGTGATGAGGTAGAAGAACCGCAGCGGGTCGCCCAGGCCGGCCTTCGCGTCGATCATGAGCGTGAGCGCGCCGAGCGCCACGGCAACGGGGCCCACGATGGAGCCGATGAGCCTGACCTTCTTCGCGCCGCCCGGCGCCCATCCGGCCACGATGGAGAGCAGGAACGCCCCGGCGCCCAATCCGGCCAGGAACAAGTCGCATGCGACAACGCCATCCCATACCATCATGCTATTCCCCTCCTTCCAAATCCTGCAGCTTCACCGCAACGCGACCGCCGTGCAGCACCGACGATGACTTCGGCAGCGCGTTCGTCTCAGCAAGGCCCACGTAGCACGTGTTCGTCTCGATGCCCAGCTCGGGCAGCATGCTTTCGGCCTGCACCTTCGCCACCTTCTGCGCCACTTCGCTGTTCGGATCGTTCAGATCGCCGAACAGGCGGGCGTGGGTGGGGCAGTTGCCGGCGCACGCGGGCAGCAGGCCCTGCGACGTGCGGTTCACGCAGAACGTGCACTTCTCCACCTCGCCGGCCTCGTTCTGCCAGCGCACGGCGAAGGGGCACGCCGCCATGCAGTACTTGCAGCCGATGCAGCGATCCTGGTCGACCAGGATGAGGCCGTCGTCGTTGCGGTACGTGGCGCCCGTGGGGCACACGGCCAGGCAGGGAGCGTTGTCGCAGTGGTTGCACAGGTGCGGCACGTTCGCGCGCACCACCTGAGGATAGTCGCCCGCATCCCAGGTTTCGATCCAGGTGTTGAACTGCTTGATGGACAGCCCGTTCTCGAACTTGCACGCATTCACGCACGCGTGGCATCCGATGCACAGCGACACGTCGATCAACATGAAGGGCCGTTTGCCCGTTTTCGTTTCAGCTCGTTGCATGATTCACCCTCTATTCTTCTCATCTCATAGGTCCACAAAGGTCAGCGAGGGTTTCCGTGGTGCCCCAGATCGTGGGGAGGGCGAGGGCGAAGCGCGCCCCGAAGGAAGTCCCCGTAGGGGATACTTCGGTATGCGAACCCTCGGCCTCGCCGCGAGATGGGGTGCCACGGGAAGCCACAGCGTCGACCCGTTCCGGCGGTCGTCAGACCGACGGAACCACCAGCTTGAACATGCCGCCGTTGCGGCCTGGGGTTGATGCTTCGGGGTCGGAGAAGGCCAGGATGCCGCCTTCGCCCACCTGGGGGTCGAGCATCTGGCACAGCTGGACGCCTGTGTCGATGTCGGGGTTGCCGGGGATGGTCTCGTCGCCGACGGTGAGATCGGTGGAGCCGTAGGCATCCTGCGTGTAGCCGAACGAGATGCCGATGGTCCCGCGCGCCGTGCCGCCGCGCAGCATGGCCACGCCCTCCATCACGTCGCCCGAGGGATTGATGGCCTGCACGGTTTCGCCATCCTCGATGCCCAGCTCACGCGCATCCTCGATGTTGATTTCCAGGTAGTTGTGCGGCGAGAGCTCGCGCAAGAGCGCGCTGTCGGACAACATGGTGACGCAGCGGAAGTACGGCTTGTGGCTGGCGGCGGCGAAGGGGTACTCGTCGCGGGAGTAGACGTCGGCGATGGGCGTGCCGTCGCTGAACACCTCTTCGTGCCAGCCGAGCGCGCCCTCGTAGAATTCGCCCGTGTAGTGGTTCTTCACCGAGCCGCGCTCCTCGGAGTAGAAGTTCACCATGTAGGCGCCGGAGTACGTCTGGCGACCCTGCGCGTCGAAGGTGTCGGCCTCGGGCCAGGTGCGGCATCCGCGGCTGAGCAGGCGCTGCACCTTCGGCCACTCCTCGGCCGCGACGGCCTTCTTCCACGCATCGGGCAGGGTGTCGAGGGCCTGCATCTTGATTTCCTCGTCGGACAGGTCGTCGATGATGCCGTCCTCGTAGGCGATGTTCGCGAGCGCCTTCACGTAGTAGTCGCACGCGTCGTTGTACGGCGCGAGCTCGCCCGTTGCGGACAGCAGCGCCTTGTCGCCGTAGCCGGGCAGCTCGAGCTTGCGCCCGACGTCGCAGAGGAAGGCGTCGAAGCTGGCGTGACGGCCGTCGTCGAGCTTCATCGACTTCGGTTCGACCATCGGCCACTGGAGGAAGTTGCCCTTGTGGCCCCACCATGCGGCGTGCTGCGAGATGCCGAAGTGCTCGCGGTACATGGTGTCGGGCACGATGTAGTCGGCCATGTGGGCGAACGTGCCCTCCACCACGTCGCAGCAGATGGCGAGCGGGATGATGTCGGGGTCCTTGAAAGCTTCCATCACCTCGTCGCGCATGGCGCCCGGCGTGGCCTTGATGGGATTGCACTGCCACGTGAGCAGGATTTTCGCCTTGTGCGGATAGCCGTTGGCAAGCGAGAGCACCATCTGGTTGTCGGAGGTGCCCACGCCGCCGGGATACCACGGCAGCAGCGGCTTGGGGTTCTTCTCGCCGGCGGCGATGCGGCGCGCGTACTCGCTCGTGTCTTCCCAGGCGAAGTCCGTGCGATCGATGCGCGCGTCGGGCTTGTCCTTCGGCATGCCCTCGGCCTTGCTCAAAAGGTAGCGGTCGCCGTTGCCGGGGCCGACGACGCCCACGAACGTGGAGATGAGGCTGCCCTTCATGCAGAGGGCGCCCGTGAGGCCGGCCAACGTGGAGAAGCAGCTGGTGGCGTCGGTGCCGTTTGCGGACGTGACGCCGCCCGCGCCGTTGACGGACGACTTCGTGCCATGGGCGACGAATTCGCTCGCCACGTCTTCGATGACCTCGACCGGCACGTCGCAGGCCTGGGAGTACTCTTCGATGGTGTGCGCGTGCGCGCTGTCCTTGATGAAGAGGTAGGCCGTGCGCACCTTCACGCCGTTGACCTCGCCCTCCCATTCCATGAGGCCCTTGTCGCTGTCGAGGCTGACGGCGGGCTGCTTCGTGGCGGCGTCGATGCACACGTACTGCTCCTCGAAGGCGTTCTCCTTCTCGGATTCGGGTAGGCCCGCGTCCTCGGGATGCATCATGTGGCGGTAGTTCGGGTGCTGCTCGTCGACGATGACGAGGTGCGTGGCGTTCGTGCACGCGTTGAAGCCGAGCTTGACCGCCTGAGGCAGGTTCGGGGCGGACATGAAGTCTTCGTTGTACTTCTTGTTGTCGATGATCCACCTGATCATGCCCATGGTGAGCGCCGAGTTCGTGGCCGGCTTGATGGGGTACCACACGGCGTTGTCCTGCGCCGGGGTGACCACGCCGTTGCCGAGGTTCGGGTCGAACACGACGATCTTCGCCTGCTTGTTCTCGATGGTGGATGCGACGCGCTTGAGGTCGCTCATCACGGAGCCGCCGTTCGCGCCGGGGAACGTGCCCATCCAGATGGCGTACTCGTTGAACTCGGCGTCGATGCCGAGGTCGTCGCCGTCGCCGGACTGGTAGGGGTAGACGCCCTTCGCACCGTAGCAGGACGAGTGGTGCGAATACTTGTTGGCGCTGCCGTACATGCTGAGGAAGCGCGTGGACGTCTGGCCGCGGCCGTCGGTGCGCCCGCCGCAGTAGATGAGGCCGTTCGCCTTCGAGCCGAACTCGGGCGCGTCGGGCACGAGGGGCGTGTCGAAGTCGCGCACGGCGCGGAAGCCTTCGATCTCGCGATCTTCGCCGATGTCCTTGAACAGCTTGCCGCCCTCGACCACCTCGTCGATGAGCTGGTCCCAGCTGATGGGCTGCCATTTGCCCTCGCCGCGCTTGCCGGCGCGCTTGAGCGGCGTGGTGATGCGGTACGAGTTCAGGTAGACGTCGAGCGCGCCGAGCGAGCGGCCGCAGCACGTGGCCGCGCCCGTCTGCTTCGTGGGCGACTGCGTCATAGTGCGGTAGGCCTCGGTCAGCGGCTCGTCGAACGGCAGCACCGGATAGGCGTTGCACGGGTTGTACGGGTTGCCGCCCTGCGCGAGGATCTCGCGCGACTCGCGATCGAGCTTGAGGCGCACGCCGCACATGGCGTAGCACCCCACGCAGTTGCTGTACCGCACGATGACCTCGTCGTTGATTTTAAGGTCATCGGTTTTCGGGTCGTACGTGGCCTCCAACTTGCGTCCGCGACCCGACACCGGAAACTCCGGATCGACCGGAGCCGCCTCGGCCGCTTCGGCGTTGCTTGGCAGCCCCAACCCCGCAAGCGCCGCGGCGCCCGCGAGACCGGACAGCTGCGCGAACCGCCTTCTCGACATATCCATGATTCCCATAACGTTCCCCCTCTTCTCCTCTCATGCTTATACCACGGCTCCCAGCTTACGCAGCTGCCCTCCGGCGCGCATCGGTACGATTGAATGGATAGGGGCTCAACGAGGCGCAGAGCATCATTGGAAGTCAATGATTTTCCATTCGCCGAGTTCAGAGCGTTGCAGGTGACAGGCTTTTCCGGGCGGCCGCATTCGATATAGGGTAAAATCGAACCGAGGGATAGCGGGAACGCGAGCCGGGGGAGGGCATGCATGGCTGAAACACGGAATCCGTCCGTGCTGGAACCTATCAGGCTTATCATCGCCTCGAGCGCGCGGCGCCGCGCGCTTGCCGCGTTCGTCATCCTGTACGCCTGGGAGTACCTCGCCTTCTTCTCGAGCGCGCTCACGAAAGGGTCGTGCGTGCTGAGCCCGAGCCTTCCCGAGCAATGCTGGGGCGCGGCGGGGCTGGCCTTGGCGCTGAGCGCGGCCGCGCTGTTCGCTCGCCGGCGCTCGAAGCCGCTGCGTTTCTCCCGCACGGTGTACCTGCTGGCCGCCGTGCTCATGGGCGCGTGCTGCCTGGGCATTTGGGCGCTGTACACGTACAACGTGCTGCCCGACGCCCTCCCCTTCGCCTGCGCCGGGCTCATCGGCCTCATGCTGCCGCTCATGTACCTGTACCGCATCGACCATTTCCCTGAGCTGGACGCGTCGTTTCTGGGCACGTTCTTCGGCCTCGTGTCGGTGTTCGCGCTGCTCGTGTACCTCGTGTTCATCATGCTGCCCACGCTCTGCGCCGTGCTGTTTTGCACGGTGGCGCCGGTGGCCTTCGTGCTCATGAGCTCCGACCTGCCCGAGCTGGAACAGGAGGCGGACGATGAGGAGCGGGGCGAGAGCCGCGGCCGCGGTGCGGCGAAGCAGGGCGAGCGCGGGGCGTCCTTCCCGGTGAAGCCGATGCTGCTGAACTACGCGAGCGCGTTCATCCTCATCGTGTGGCTGAACTTCGCGTTCTTCCGGGTGATTGCCGCGCCGTGGGACTTCGAGTCGCGTTCGTGGTACTCGCCGTCGGTGTTCGTCACCACGCTGCTGGTGACGCTGACGTTGTTCCTGTTCATCCGCAAGACGGCCACGCGCAAGCACCAGCGGGGACAGGCGCGCTTCGCCATCGTGGTGTTCGCGGTGAGCTACCTCATTCTGTACGTGCGGTTCTACAGCCCGCTGCTGGCCACCATCGCGTTTTCGTTCTGCTTCGCGTGCATGATTGCCCTCGAGGCGCTGGCCTGGAGCTTTTGGTACCAGGCCGTCAAGCACGACCGGCGGTTCGCGGCGATGCCGCTGCTCATCTACCTCATGGCGAAGGGTGCGGGCATTTTCACGGGCGTGATGCTGGGCGAGCAGTCGTGCCTGATCACCGACGGCATCATTCCGGTCACGGCACCGCTGTTCTTCCTTGTGGTGCTGTTCGCGGTGGGCATGGCCATCAAGCTGGAAGACTTTGACAAGCTGTTCATCGGCAGCGGCGGCGAGGCGCGACCGTTGCAGGGGTACGAGACGGACTTCGGGCGGCTCGTGATTGCGGATGCGATCGAGCCGGCGGACGGGAGCGCAGGGGGTGCGGCGGGTGCCGGAGCGGCGCCGATGCGCACGGACAGCGCGGTGGATGCGCTGGCGGAGCGCTACGTCCTGTCGCCGCGCGAGACGGATGTGGCGCGCCTGCTGCTGGCGGGTCGAAACCGCCCCTACATCAAGGATGCGCTGTTCATTTCGACAGGCACGGTGAACTCGCACATCTCGAGCATCTACCGCAAGACCGAGGTGAACTCGCAGCAGGAGCTGATCTCGCTCGCGGAGAGCATGGGCGATGCGCGGGCGGACGCCGGGGACGCGGGGCCGTCGGAGGGGCAGCGCGGCTAGCGGAAGGACAGCGTCCCTAGCGGTCGCGGTAGTAGCGGACGACGAGCTGGGTGCGGTTCTTGAGGTCGAGCTTTTGCAGGATGGCGCTGATATGGTTGCGCACCGTGCCCTCGCTCAGGTACAGCTTCGCCGCGATCTCCTTGTTGTCGAGGCCTTCGGCCACGAGCTCCACGATGGCGCGCTCGCGCTCGGTGAGGTCGTCGTTCAGTTCGCTCGCGGCCGCCGGAGCGGGCGTCGCGGCCGCGGCCCCGCGGTGCATGAGCGCGTCCATACGATCGAGCACCTCGCTGCCGAGCACGCTCTGACCGGCCATGACGGTGCGCAGCGCCGGCGCGATGGTGGCCACTTCCTGCTTGATGAGGTAGCCTTTCGCCCCGAGGCGCAGCGCGCGCACGATGTACTCGTCGTCGGAGAACGTGGTGAGGAACACGATGCGCGCCGACGGGTGCGCGGCGAGGATGCGCTCGGCCGCGTCGAGGCCGCCCGAGCCGGGCATCTGGATGTCCATGAGCAGGACGTCGGGGCGCTCGCGCTCGAACAGCTCGGCCGCCTCGTCGCCGTCGCCGCCGAGGGCGCACACCTCCACGTCGTCCTGCGCTTCGAGGATGGTTTGCAGCGACATCCGCACGAACGGGTCGTCGTCGACGATGAGCGTCCTGATCATGACTTCTCCTTCGGAATGGTGGCGAACACGCGGAAGCCCTTGCGATAGCCGGTGCGCAGCCGGCCGCCGAGGGCGCTCACGCGCTCGTCCATGGTTTGCAGGCCGATGCCGCCCGACGCCGCGACGCCGCCCGAGGCGACGCGCTGCTCCCCCGCTTCGCGCGAGCCGTTGTCCTGCACGATGAGCTGGTAGAGCGCCGGGTATTCGATGACCGACACGTCGATGCGCGTGGCGTCGCTGTGCTTCGCCACGTTCGACAACGCCTCGCGCACGACGGCCACCATGCCGTAGGCCACGGGCAGCGGGATGTCCTGCACGTCGTACACGAGCCGCACGCCGTCGAGACCGCAGGCGCCGATGACTCCTTCGAGGCGGGCGCGCAGGTCGAAGGCGTCGTCGTGCAGGTCGTGCACGCTTTTGCGCACGGTGTCCATGGCCTCGTGCAGCGTGGCGCCCACCCCGGCAAGCTCGCCGCGCACGCGCTCGTCGTTGGCGTGCACCACCTGCAGCGCCTCCACCTGCAACACCGATCGCGTGAGCAGGTGGCCCACGTTGTCGTGGATTTCGCGCGCGATGCGGCTGCGCTCGGACAGCGTGGCCAGGCGCACTTCGTAGTCTTGCGAGGCCATGAGCTGGCGGTTCTTCTCCACAAGCGAGAGCGAGGCTTCCTGCTGCTCGTCGCGCAGCGAGCGGTAGCGGCCGCGTTCGTCCTCCATGCGCCGCGTGCGCCACGCCATGAGACAGGCGACGGCGCTCAGCACCGCAACCACTCCCACCAGCAGCGCGTCCTGCGTGCGCAGCGCGGCCGCCAACGGGACGATCCAGCTGAAGCGGACGAGCCGGAAGTGCTCGCCGTACAGCACGTAGGCAATCGGGGGCGTGAACAGCGAGAACGCAGGCACGAGCAGCGCGACCGCGAGGTATGCCGCAGCGGCAACCAGGCGCAGGCGGCGGCGCGGGAACGCGTCGAAGCAGCACACCACCACGATGGCGCACAGCAGCGCGGCAACGTGCACGCTGACGAACGCGGTGAACGGCAGCAACAGCAGGCACAGCGCGGTGAGAATGATTTCGTCGACAACTCGATCCATGGCACCCAGTATAGCCGGGCGCGCACGGCGGCGGCGCTGAAGTTGCGCAAAAGCCGCCGCGCGATCAGGTTCGTGACATTTGTCATGGGAGGACGGCGAACCGGTGACGGCGCACACTTCCGCGGTGCGGCGCGGGCGGGCATGATGTATACGAACCGGAATCGCGGAGGTAACGCCCGCTTACAAGGAGGAGCCATGGATATCGTATGCCGCCACCACCTTGTAAAACACTACAACGAGGTGCTCGCGCTCGATCACTTCAACCTGCACATCGAGCCGGGCGAGATATTCGGCCTGCTGGGGCCGAACGGCTCGGGCAAGACCACCGCCATCAACTGCATCCTGCAACTGCTGACGTTCGACAAGGGCACCATCGAGCTGTTCGGCCAGCCCATGCGCCCGTCGAGCTACGATTTGAAGCGGCGCATCGGCATCGTGCCGCAGAACGTGGCCGTGTTCGAGGAGCTCACCGTGCGCGAGAACATCGACTATTTCTGCGCGTTGTACGTGAGCGACCGGGCACGCCGCCGCGACCTCGTGGACGAGGCCATCACGTTCGTGGGGCTGGAGGACTACACGAAGTTCCGCCCGCGCAAGCTCTCGGGCGGCCTGCTGCGCCGCCTGAACATCGCGTGCGGCATCGCGCACAAGCCCGAGCTCATCTTCTTCGACGAGCCCACCGTGGCCGTCGACCCGCAGAGCCGCAACGCCATCCTCGAGGGCATTCAGGAAATGAACCGTCAGGGCTCCACCGTGGTGTACACGAGCCACTACATGGAAGAGGTTGAGGAAATCTGCACGCGCATCATGATCATGGATCACGGGCAAGCGCTTGCCACTGGCACGAACGCTGAGCTGAAGGCCATGATTGGCACGGGCGAGAAAATCCAGATCGACGCGCCGGAGCTGGGCGACGTGACGCTTGCGCACCTCGACGCGCTGCCGCACGTCACCCGCGCGCTGTATCGCGAGGGCACGCTTGAGCTGGCGTGCCAGAACGGCACGCACAACTTGAGCGACGTGCTGGCCGTGCTGCAGCGCGACGGCGTGCCGTTCGGCCGCATCTACGCCGAACCGCCCACGCTGAACGACGTGTTCCTGGAGATCACCGGCACCGAGCTGCGCGACTAGCGGAGATAAGGCGGTTATCATGCTCAACGTTTTCAAGGGGGCCCTGCTCACGCTCGTGCGCGAGAAGGCCATTTTCATCTGGTCGTTGGCGTTTCCCCTCATCCTTGCAACCATGTTCGTGTTCATGTTCTCCAATCTGGACGACACCGGGCAGTTCGAACCCATTCCCACGGTGGTGGTGACGGACGCAAACTACGACGACGCCACCGGGTTCGCCGACATGATCGACACGCTGGCGGAGGTGGGCGACGATCAGATGCTCGACGTGACGTACGTCGACACCGAGCAGGAAGCGCGCACCATGCTGGAAGCCGGCTCCGAGGAAGGCGGCGGCACGTACAGCGGTCAGGCGAGCGAAGGCATCGTGGGGTATCTGACGATCGACGCCGACGGCATGCCGACCGTGCACGTGAAAGCCGGCACGACGCCCGAGTCGGTGGACAACGTGAACCAATCCATCTTGAAGGCCATCTCGGACGGGTACGTGCGCAATGCGGCGCTCATCAAGGACGTGGCGGCCACGAATCCCGCCGCGCTGGCCGACCCTGCGGCCGTCGAGAAGCTGCTCGATGCGGGCGACATGACGGAGAAGATCGATGTCACGCACAACCCGCCGAAGGAGTCGGTGCGCTTCTACTTCGCGCTGCTGGGCATGGCTGCCCTGTTCGGAGGCCAGATCGGCATGATCGCCATCTGCCTCACGCAGCCGAACCTGAGCGCGCTGGGCGCACGGCGCGCCGTGGGAGCGCTGAGCCGCGCGAAGACGCTCGCGGCGACGCTGGCGGCAAGCTGGGTGCTCACGTTCGCCTGCATCGTCATCGCGTTTCTGTACATCCGCTTCGTCGCCGGCGTGGATTTCGGCGGACGCGACGCAGCCTGCATCGGCGTGATTGCCGCGGCAGCGCTTGTGGCCACGGCGTTCGGCACGCTGCTGGGATCGCTGCCGAAGATCAACGAGGGCGTGAAGGGCGGCTTGCTGTCCGGCATCGTGTGCTTCGCCTCGCTGTTCGCCGGGCTGTACGGCACCCCTACGATGAAGCTGTCGGACACCATCAACGCGGCCGTGCCGGCGGCGCAGCTGGTGAACCCGGCGGTGCAGATCTCGCAATCGTTCTACAGCATCATGTACTACGACACCTACCAGCGCACGATCGAGCATGTGGTGATTTTGCTGGTCATGGCCGCCGTGCTGTTCGCGGCATCGGCCCTTTTCATCAGGAGGCAGCGCTATGCAAGTCTTTAAGACCGCCGTCAAAACGGTGCTGCGGCACCCCATGTACCTCCTCGTGTACGCCGTGTTCCTCAGCTTCATGGGGGTGTTCATCGCGAGCGGGCTCACCTTCGGCGGACTCGACGACAGCGAGTACACGCCGTACGAGACGAAGTACTCCGTCATCGACCGCGACGGCAGCGCGTTCTCGCAGGGGCTTGCGGCGTTCCTCGCCGAGCACGGCACCGAGGTGCCCCTCGAGGACACCGAGATCGCCCTGCAGGATGCCGCTGCCTTGGGGCAGAGCTCGTACACGCTCATCATTCCCGAGGGATACGGCGAGGCGTTCGTCGAGGCGGCCCGGGCTGGCGACGATGCGCCGACGCTCGATACCGTGTACAGCTACTACTCCGTCGAGGGCAACCTGATGGATCAGAACGTGGGCGAGTACCTGGGCATCGCACGAGCCTACGCCGGGCTTGCCGGCGACGCGTCGATGAGCGCCATCGTGAACCATGCCGACGACGTCATGCGGGAGTCGGCGCAGGTGGAAAGCGTACAGGTGGGCGGAAGCTCGTCCGAGGCGCAGCGCTTCGTGTTCTTCCTGCAATGGGGCACGTACACGCTGTTCGCGTCCATCATCGTATGCGTGGGCGTGCTGATGACCGCCCTCAACCGTACCGACCTGCGGCGCCGCAACCTCGCATCGCCGCTGCCCACCCTCTCGTACGGCGCGCAGGTGGGAGCCGCCAGCTTCCTGGTCATGGTGGCGGTGTGGCTGTGGACGATCTGTCTGGGCCTCACCGTGTTCCACGACGCGGTGGCGCAGATCAGCGGCACGGGGCTTGCGCTTATGATCCTCGCTTCGTTCGTGTTCGCCACCATCCCGCTTTCGGTGGGGTACCTGTTGGGGCAGCTGGGCGTGGGCGAGTTCGCCAGCAACGCCCTGGGCAACATCCTGGGCATGGTCATCTCGTTTCTGGGCGGGGCTTGGATCTCGTTCGACCTGCTCGACCCCTCCGTGCAGGCGCTTGCGCACTTCTCGCCGGCGTACTGGTACACGAACGCGCTGCAAAGCGCGGCAGATATGACGGCGGCAACGCCCGAGACCCTGATGCCGGTGCTGGGCAACCTGGGCGTGATGCTGCTGTTCACCGTGGCGATATTCGCGGTGGCGCTGGTGGCGGGGCGCCTGCGCGTGCAAAGCTCCGAAGCCGGCGGCAACGCCGGGGCCGCGCGAGCGTAGAGCTTGGTCAGGAGGCGCATCCGACGGATTTGTCGGATGCGCTTTTTTTCGGGCGCCCGGGTTTCGGCGGGTTGTCCAGACGCTCCTTCACGCTCCACAGGTACACGTAGTTGTCGCGCCCGCACTTCTTGGATGCGAGCTGGCCCGAGCACACCATCTGGCGCACGCGCGCGTCGCTGACGCCGAGCATAGAGGCCGCCATCTTCGCCGCATCTTCCATGTCGTCGCCGCACGTGTATCCGTTGTCGAAATCGATGAACTGCAATGCTTATGACAATGTGATGCCGTCGTAGGCGGGGGTGGTCCATTGCAGGTAGGCGACGGTGTTGGCGGTGAGGCGAACCGAGCGCGCCGGGATGCCGTCGCCCGCGGACGTCGCGTAGGCACCGGGATCGCAGGTGGCCTCGCGCATGCGGCCGTGCTGCTCGAACCAGACGCTGGGGCTCCTATCGAACGAGAGGCGATCGCCGTAAAAGCGCGTCTCGTCGGGCGGGAGGCTGACACCCTGGGGAAGCGGGGTGCGTTTGGCTTCGTCGGCGTAGAGCTGGCGGTCGGCGAAGAGGGCGGCAGTTCGGTCGGTGAGCGCGTAGGACACGGTCACGCGGTTGCGGCCGTAGAGGGCGAGGCCGTCGTCGGGCAACGGGGTTCCGTCCGCGTACGGGCGCGTGCAGGCAGCATCGGTGTACCATCCGTCGAAACCGGCGCATCCGGGCTTTTCCGCCTCGGCGGTTGCCTGGCCGGACGCCTGGTAGGCTGCTCCGGGTAACGCATCCTCGGTGAACGCAGGGGCGCTTGCGCCGTCGACATAATAGGATACGGGGGCATACGGCTGCCACTGGGCGTAGTACGTCGTGTCGGACGAGATCGAGACGACTTGTCCCGTCACGCCGACGAGCGAGCCTCCCGCCGGAGCGTCGTACCACCCCTTGAACGCGCTCGAAGGTTTCGTGCCCGGATCGGGCAGCGCCACCCTCCCCTCGTCCCATTGGGCGTACAGCTGAGTCGTGCCGGAAGAGGTGCGCAGGTTCTTGACGGTTGCCCTGTTGCCGTACGACGACCCCGCGCCATCGGCGCGCAGGTTCCACGATTTCCAATTCCAGGTGCACGTCAGGCTCTTCGTTCCCGCCGAACCGCCCTGCACGTCGCAGGTCATCGCGTACGAGCGCGTGAAGCCGTTTGCCGTGAGGGCCTTGGCGGCATCGTAGACGTGCGAGGACGCGGCGGTGCTGCCCGCCGTTGCGCCGTTGCCGTCGTAGGACACGGCGTAGACGATGGGCTTCCATACGGCGTACAGCGTGATGACGTTCGTGCCGGTGGGCGAAGGCTGGCCGGCAGATGCGTCGCGGAAAAACGCCGTGGGGCTGCTGCCCGCCCAATCGTGCGGGATGTTGCTGCACTGCTGCAGGTTCCAATCTTCGTATCCGATTTTCTGACCTGGCGCGATATTCACTTCTCCGTTCTTGGTGGTCGACCATCCCTCGAACGTGTAGCCGGTCCTCGTAGGCTGCTTGGACGAGATGTTCGCCGTGGTGCCGATGTACTTGTAGTGCGATGGGGGCGCCCCGGTGCCGCCGTTCGCGTGGTACGCGATGTTCACGCGGGGCCAAAAATCGACGGACCCGTAGAAGTTTTGACCGTAATCAGCGTTTCTGAGGTACACGTGGCAGTACATGAGCGCGTCGTACCCGTCGTGCTTGGACACGACCGAGCCGCCCCATCCGTACCCGTACGTGGCGATGCAGCCGAACCCGTTGCCGTTGCCGCTGCTGTCGAGCTTGCCGTGCCCCATGGTCGCGCCCGCGCGCGTCCATCGACCGTTGCTGGCCGTGTACCAGGCAAGATCGTCTTGCCCTCCGGGATTGCTCCACAGGGCGAACTCGTATGCCTCGATGCGCGAGTGGATGCCGCTCGGCGCGTTCCAACTGGGCATGTCGAACCGCGGGCCGATGGGGTCGGAACCGATGAGCTCGAGGTAGTTCGCCGACGGATCGACCCTGATCCAGGCGCGGTTGAAGATCGTGCCCGTATTCGTGGTGCGATAGGAATAGGCGAAGGCGTCGTGCGCCTGCAAGGCGACCACGCCGACAGCCGCCCAGAGGACGAGCACGATGCCGACAAGCGCACGCACTCCGCACCGCCCCCGCGTGGATCGATCAGACATCTTCCGCCCCTTCCTGCCGCTGCGCGCGTGCGCGTTCAAGCGCGAACGCGGCCGTCTCTTCGTCGAAAAAACTCGTCGCGGCCGCATCGTCCAGCTCGGCCTCGGTCAATGCGTGCGGATCGAAGGGCGCATAGGAGACGAGGGCGCGGTCGCACGCGGCTTCGCCCGGCTCGTAGTAGAATTCGAGCGGCTCGCTCGCAGCGAGCACGGTGCCGTCGGCAAGCATGAGCAGCGGCAGCTGGGGAACCACCTCGTACGACCCCGCAGCGAGGGAAGCGACCTGCTGTCCGCTGCCATCGAACATGAACTGCTCGTCGCACGGGACGCCGTCGAACGAAGTCCCCGACACGAACACGCCGAGACTCGTGTTTTCCGACGTCCATCCGTCGCACGCCACCTCGACGTGCAGCTCGACGGCGTCGCTCTCGGCGTTCGCCCGCGCCGCCGCCTCGCCTTCGGCGAACGCGTGCCAAGCGAACAAGCACGCGACGATACCTGCCACGCCAAGCGCAAGGAGCGCAAGGCCGAGCACCACGCGTCGTTTCATAAAGGCTCCTAACCCATCGAGTTGTTCAAGAAGTCAAGCAGGTTGACCACGGTTGGCACCACCACCAATGCGACGGTGGGCGGCAGGAAGCACAGCGAGAGCACGATATCGAGCTTCGTGGGCATCTTGCGAATGCGCTCCATCGTTTCCGCTTGCGCGGTTTCGCGCGCGAGCGACGCTTGCAGCGCGAGCCCCTCCGAGATGGACGATCCCTGGCTCACCGCCTGCGTCATCTGCGCCACGAACGCGCTCACCTCCTGGCTGCCGCACCGTTGCCCCAGGTGCTCGAGCGCCTCCTCGCGCGAATGGCCGAGCAGGTTCACCTCCCGATCGACGGTTGCCAGCTCCTGCGCGATGGGACCCGTCATGCTTGCGGCAACCTCACGGAAGCACTGCTCAACCGGCGACCCCGCGGCAATGGCAATGCCGAGCAGCTCCATCGCGTCGGGAAGCCTCGCTTCGATTGCCCGCCTTCGAGCCCGCTCCCTGTTTGCCAGCACCGCGCTCGGCAGCAGCCACCCGGCAGCCGCGCCCGCCGCCACGCCGCTCGCGAGGACCCACGGGGCGCTTCCCGCCGCAAGCGCGACCGTGCCCGCAACGAACGCGCAGCCCACGGTTGCCAGCGCGCGAGCACAGCGCCAGGTTTCCGGCTCCATCACCATGCCGGCCCTGATCAAGCGGTCGCGACAGGCATCGGCATCCGCATGGGACAGCGGCGCGAAGCGCTCGAGCGCCGCCGCGAGCGAGCCCACCGCCTCGGCGACACGGCTCGACCTTCCCCGAACACGCGAGGCACGCTCGGACACCGGTGCCTCGCGTCGATGGGGCACGGCATAGCGCACCGCGCTTTCGTACGCGACGATTCCCGCCGCCGCTCCCGCTACGAGAAACGCGCACGCCATGACGTTCATGAGAAGCTCCGATCCACCGAGGTGATGCGTTGGCACGCGAACAGGCCGAGCAGCTCCGAGCACAGCGCTACGCCGAGCACGATCCAACCGAGCGGCTCATGCGTGTAGAAACGCGCGAAGTCGGCGTTGGTCGCGAACATGATGAAAAAGATCGCGGGCATCGAGCACGCGACGAACCACTTCGCCAAGCGCGTCCCGGCAAGCTCGGTCTTGAGCTCGCGCGCGGCGCGTTGCCGCACCGCCGCGTGCTGCGCGATGAGGTCGAGCACAGGGGCGATGGCGCCGCCGAACCGTTGCTGGATGCGAACGGCGGCGGCAAGGGCGCGCACGTCGGGGTCGCCCGTTCGCGCGGCCATGAGCTCGAAGGCTTCGGCCAGCGTCGTGCCGTACGCCGCATCGGCAAGCACGCGCGCCACCTCTTCGCGAAGCGGGTCCTCCACATGGGAAGCGGCTGTGCGCAGTGCTCGCTCGAGCGTGAGCGAGCTGCGCACGCTAGCCGCAACCTGCGGCAAAACGCGGGTGAACTGCTGGGAGAGCAGCTCTTGCCGGCGCTTGCGCAGCAGGTGAAGGCGCGCGCCCATCGCCCCGAGCACGGCCGCCCCCGCGCCCGCTCCCACCACCGCCCGACCGGACAGCGCCGTGGCTACCGCGAACACGACGAACGCGAGCGCGGCAAGCTGGGCAATCCAGCCGACGGCGGAACCCTCGCGGCCCGTCTCGTGAAGCAGAGCCGTCAGCCGGGGAAGCCGAACCTCCTTCCGCTCGGTTGCGGCCGCTTCGCCCGCCTCGTACAAATCCCTATCGTCAAGCCGACGACGCTGCTGCGCCGCGCGGGCCTGCCGCACGAGCGCATACGTCCCCAGGGCAACCGCAACGCAGGCGACCAGTAACAACAGGGGAATCGCACCACTCATCTCGCACCACCACCTTTCCTTTATTGCTCGAAGAACCACGCGGGGTCGTACCAAACGCCCATCGACCTCATGCGCTCCTTGATGCGCTGCGGCTGCACGCCGCATGCGCGCCACGATCCCGCCACCCCTCCGTAGGCATCGAGGCCCTCAGCCTCGAACAGGAGGAGCTCGGCGCGCGGGATGACCGCGCTTCCCTCGGGCAGCGGGTCGATGGCTACGATGCTGGTCACCCTGCGACTGCCGTCCCGCAAGCGCTCTACATGCACGACGAGGCCTCCCTGCAGCGACTCGGCGATCTGCTGCACGATCACCTCGCGGCTGAGGTCGCCGTCGGCATAGCCCACCATCGTGCGCAGACGGCTGATGGCATTGCCCGGATCGTTCGCGTGCACCGTGGTCATCGATCCGGGATGATCGGTCTGCATGGCCTGCAGCATGTCGTAGGCCTCGGCTCCGCGACACTCGCCGACGATGATGCGGTCGGGACGGCGGCGCAACGAGAGCGCCACGAGCTCGCGCATGCCGACCGCGCCCTCTCCTTCCGTATTGGCCTCGCGCGTTTGCATGCGTTCGACATGGGGCGTTTGCAGCCGCAGCTCGGGCGTGTCCTCGATGGTGATCACGCGCTCTTCGGGCGGGATGAAGCCCGATAGCGCCCCGAGCAGCGTGGTTTTGCCCGAGCCCGTTCCTCCCGAGATCACCACGGGGCAGCGCGCCTGCACCGCCGAGCGCAAGAACTCGGACATCGTTTCGGTGAGCATGCCGGCCCGCAGCAGGTCGTTCATACCCAGCATGTCCGCCGAGAAGGTGCGCACGTTGAGCGCGGGGCCGTCGGGAGCGATGGGAGGCACGACGTAGGTGGCGCGCGCCCTGCCGCCGGGCAGCATCGCGCACCCCATGGCATGCGCTTCATCGCACCGCTTGCCCGCCTGCTCGGCTATCTTGTTGATGACGCGACGCACGTGGTCGGCATCGTCGAACACGATATCGGGACGGTATTCGATGCGTCCGGCGCGCTCCACGTACACGATGGGCTCCCGGAAGGACAGCGCCGGATCGCCCGGGTCGACGCCGCCCCCGTTGACCATGATCTCCGTGATGGAATCGTCCTCGAGCAGCTGCTGCAGCGGGCCGTAATGAAGGAAGTCGTCGATCATCGCGCGCGACAGCGCTTCGGCCTCGAAAGGATCGAGGGAAACGCCCGACTCGTGCGCGATCTCCTCCACCAAACGGCGAATGAGGCCCTCGACGGCCGTCGGACTCGACGCCCCGCCCCGCAGCCGCACCGACGCTTCGTCGCGCACGGCCCGCTTGAGCGCGCGCTCAGTCGACCTGTCCATCGGGCTCCCCTTCGTCGAGCGCGTCCGTTGCCGCAACAAGCACCAGGCTCACCCGGCCCGCGTACTGCGCTTCTCGAACGGCGTCGGCCTCCTCCGGCAGCACTTCCACCGTCACGGACGCCGAAGCGCTCTGCGCCCCGGATGCTTCGTCCCCCACTGCAAGCACGCGGGCGCGGGCGCAGACGGTTTCGAGAAAAGCCTCCCCTGACGAGGCGCCTTCGGCGGAAACGATGCGCACGGTATCGTACGGACGAACGCGCCCGGCAAGCCCCGTCTCCACATCAACGGCCAACGTCACCGCCTCCTTGCCGGCGGCAAGCGCCGACGACAGGCGGTCGGCGCCGTCCATTCCGGCAACGAACGCCGCGGTGATCTGCGTTCCCGCGGGAATATCGACCAGCGCACGGCCGCCCGCAGGCGCTCCGTCCGCCGTCAACGCCTCGGTTCCGAGCGCACCCGCCGAGCGATAGGACGCAGGCACGTCCTGCGTCTCGACGAGCGCCGACGACAGCGCATCGCCCGCATGGATGTCCGCCGTCGCCACCAACGTGGGAACGGCGCCGGCGGTGGCGTGCTCCACGTCCGCGCGCGCGACCGCAGACGACCACGCCCCGTATGCCAGCGACGTCACCGCCAGGGCAACCGACACCGCCGCGACGGTTGCAAGCCGTTTGACCCGGCGCATGCCGTTTTCGCGCGGGGGCGCGGCCGTGCGCGAGGCCGCTGCCGTGCGAGGCGGCGTGTTCGGCGCCGCGCGCTCCTCGCGCCTGATCGGCGGATGCTCCCGCTTTCCCGCCGAAGCGGCTCCCTCGTCCTGGCGGGATGCGCGGGCAGCGAACCCGCCGCCCCACGCCGCTCTTTCCCCGCCGTTGCCAGCCATCACCATAGCCGTATCCTCTCTCGTATCATTGCGTCGCTTCGGGCATCGCGGCCCTTGTCGCTTCCACCAGCTCGTCGGGAAAATCCCCGAGCGTCGCGAGTGCGGTGTAGGCACCGTTCACCTCGCCCGCCCCCGGCGCGAAGTCGTAGCGACCGCAGCGCCGCGTCGAGGGGCGCCACACCGCTTCGCCGGCGTAGGGCATGGCCGTCATCACGCGGTACGACGCCACCGGCAATCCCTCGATGCCGTACCCGCGCGCGAATACCGTGGGCGACTGCTCGCTCACCTGCATGCCAATCGTCCAATGCCGTTCCGTCTTCGACGAATTCGCCGCGGGCACTTCGTAGAACCATATGGACACGCTTCCGTCGAACCCCTGATCGCGCAGCGCCCGCACCGCGCAAGCCGCCACCATCGCACCCGGGTCCTCAGCGTTTTTCGCCACGAGCGCGAACGAGGCGTCCATGCATGCGGCACGGGCCGCATCGAGCGCGTTCTCCTGCCGGGCCTTCGCCGCATAGGCGATGCCCTGATCAACTGCGAACGCCACGACCGCGATGAGCACGAGCGCCGAAACCACCACGAGCGGAAGCACGGTGCCGCGCTCGTCGCGCCGAGCCGGGCGCCTCACGACGAGCCCCGTTCGATCTCAATGGTCCGGCCATCGACGAGCGAGCAGCGTACATGGCGCTCGAGCACCTTCCCCGTCAGGCCGGGCAGATCGGCGATGGCGGGCAACCGATACCGCACGTTGTACGAGGCGATGGCCACGAGCGCCTCCTGCTCGAGAACGCTTCCGTCCTCCACGTCCTGCCGCTGCGTCCTTTTCTCGTACGCCCAGGCAACGTCGTTGACGCTCAGCCGATCGGGATCGAGTTGCGTCGACGCGCCCAAGATACCGTCCTTGACGAACCGCTCCTTGTCGGCGGCCCGCTGAAACCCCGCCGCGTCGAGCTGACGACACGCGCGGGTGATCTCGGAAGACACCTGGCTTGTCGCAAGCATCATGCCCGCCAGCTGCATGATGGAGAACAGCATGGCGAGCAAGAGCGGCAGCACCACGACGAACTGCACGATCTCGCTTCCCTGCTCCGAACGCCTCACCATGAACCCCCTTCCACCGTCGCATCCGCCACGCCGCTCGCTTGCGCCCGGTACACGAACCGGCCAGCCCCCTCTCCCGCCGCACCCGAAAGCGCATCGCCCAATGGTGTGAGGTAGGCGCCCTCGAGCTCGACCGACACCTCCACCGCCCGCGTGCGCGTGTGCGAAACCCGTTCGTCGTACCGCCCCGCAGCCTCGTCGTAGAACCGGTGCGCGTATGCGCGATCCTCGAGCTCCCCGTACTGCACCGCTATGCGAAGCCGCAGACCATCGCGGTCGAGTGCGGGCGATGCCTCGAACGCCGCTTGACGCATCTGAGACTCCGAGGCGCTTTGTCCCGCATGCTCCGAAACCGTGCGGCAGACGGCGTGGGCCGCGTCGTTCAGCGCCATGGACAAGAACACCGTGCGCCCCAGGTCGATCACCGCGAAGAGAAACAGGAGCAGCAGCGGCAGGGCGATGACGAACACCACCACGCTGCCGCCCCTGTCCGACGAAGCCCTACGCCGCACCGGACGTGATCTTCGAGAACATGTCGGTGACCGACGTCCCCGCCTTCGTGATGGCCGTCTGGATGTTGCCTTGCAACAGGAGCAACGCCGCCCCCAATCCCACCGCGAACCCCAGCACGATGACCGTCTGCACGATCTCGGAACCGCCGTCCTCCTCTCCCACCAAAGCGAGCGTTTTGAGCTTGCTCTGCTTCGGGACAGCGTCGTCGAGCGCTGCACGGTTCAGAGCCGAATCCTTCGGAGCTGCATCCATCAGAACCGTCCCGCAATCCTTCGTTTTCATCGATCTTCTCCTTCTTGTCGTTGGTCTCACTGTGCGTACATGCACGCCCCCGCCCCGAAGAGCAGCCATAACGCCAGGAACGGCGCCATGGGTATGCCGCTTTTGAACGACAGCCTTCTCATGGCGATGCCCCCAAGCGAGAACACCGCCGCGCTTGCGTAGCAGGCGGCAATGCCGAGCGGCGTCGCGAACCCGCTCGCCAGCGACAAGGCCGCCATGCAGCGCACGTCGCCGTAGCCGACGGGCGCGTTTCCCGTGCGCCCGAACAGGCCGTTCACCGCCCAGCAGCCCGTCACCACGACCGCGGCGAACGCGCCGCCCGCCAGCGCCCCCTCGGCCCCGACCAGGGACCCTTGAAACACCACGCCTGCCAGGGCGAGCACCGCGCACGTCTCGAGCGGCACCATGCGAGCTCGCAGATCGCACACGACAGCCACCGTCATGGCGGTTGTCGCCACGGCCAACGCCGCGCCCGGCAGCCACGAGCCCGTCACGAATGCAAGCGCCCCGCCCGCGGCGCAGCCGATCGCGCACAGCGCGCGCTGCCACGGCTTCGCCCGGAACGAGCATCGGTCGCGCTGCTCAGCCTCCGTGCGCTGCGCCGCCTCGGCATCCACCGCGCAGCCAGCTTCGACCAGGGCGCGAACGCGCTCTCGCGGGAGGGTTCCGGCCCGTGCGGCGCACATCGCCTGCGCGCGCCAGAGCCCCAGAGAACCCTCCGATCCCGGTGCACGCGACGACGGCTCCCTCTGCGGATGGGCGCGCTTGAACTCCCGACAGCAGGCGAGCGACTCCCACCACCACGTATGCGACCGCCGATAGGCACGTTTCAAAACCGCGTCGGCCAACCAGGGCACAAGGAACCAGCCCGCAAGCGCACTCGCGAATCCGCAGGCCAAAGCGCCTGCTGCCGACGACATCATCAGGAACGCTCCGGCATCGCAGCGCGCGGCGCAGGAGCATCGCGCGCATGCGTGCCGCGGGCGACAACCGCCCGGCGGCGCTCATCGGGCCCGCACGGAGCTTCTGGGCGGAACCGCACGACGAACCCCGCGCGGCCGTCCGCATCGACCACCGACTCGTAGCCGGGAAGTTCGAAGCGAACGACCCATCCCGCATCGCCGGACGGCGCGGAAGCACAAGGGGAAGCGACGGGCGCGGCAGGTCCCGGCGACGCCGCGGGGGTGGCGGGTCCCGGCGGCGCCACGGGAGCAACGGGTCCCGGCACCCCCATGTCCGCCCCCTCGTACCGATGCAGGCAGCCGTAGCACACCTCCGCGTCGTCGAATGCTCGCGCGCCGCAGATGGGACACGTTTTCATAGACGTTCTCCTTCCAGACAAACCACTCCGATACGATCACCTGCCGAAAACCACGGCGTCGAACACGAAGAGAAGCGCTCGACCACCGCCGCCGCGCCCTTGTTGCGCAGCCTCCGGAACGGACCCACATCGCGATGCGCCTCGAGCACGCACCCCTGCGCATCCACGAACGCGATATCCAGGCGATGGCGCATGCCCGCCGTATGCACGTCGCAGCACGGCGCAAGCAGCAGCGCCTCGGCATGCTCGCGCGACAAGAGCAACCCCTTCGTTTTGCGCGCGGCGCGCGTTGCGAGCCTGAGCGGCTGCCCCGCAGCCGTCATGCCGCCGTCGTCGCATAGCGCACCACCACGCTTGTCCACGTGCCCACGCGCACGCACGCGACGAACGCCCACCGATACGTCCCGCTGTTCTTCACGAACGATTTCCATCCCTCATTCCCACTTTCCACACCGAGCCATCCCTTCGCCTGCAACTCCTGTTCAAGCGACGAAAACGTTTCCTCCGCCCCGCCCGAGCAGGAGAAGCCGACGAGCCCCAACCGCTCTTCCACACGCACGTCCTCACGTCCGTCGAGGCGCAGCACTTCGTCCTCGAACCCCCGCGGCGGATCGCCCGTGCGCGCTTCGACGAATTCGCCTCCCACTTCGCGCACCACGCTGGGGCGGTCCGCCGAAGCGACCGCAAGCGCCCCCGACAGCCCCACGACGAGAACCGCGACGAACACCACGGCCCGGCGGCGACGCGTCGCAGGCGGGGCACGCCGCCTCATAGCAGCACGCCCGGTTTGTAGCAGTCGAGCGTCATCGTCGCCGCATGCGTTAACGGCGGCAGCGCTATCCCGAACACCGACGAGCGCAAACCCAAGCCGAACAGCGTGGGCGCGTACTCCAACGTGGCAGAGAAGCGCAGGTGACCAGCCGTTGCCCCCTCCACCGTCACGCGCGCTGTTTCGTTCGCGGCATCGAACCGCTCGGCCAGCGTCGCTTGCACCATCGCCGCGCTTTGCTCGACGCCCTGCCCGGAGGCCGGCGACGCTGCATGGATGCGCACGGCGTCGCGAAAGACATTGTCGAAGGCGCTGCACTCCGAGAAGAACGTGAGCGCGTTGACCGCGATCACCGCCACGATGATGAGCACCGGAAACGCCACCGCCAGCTCGACCGTCATCTGCCCTCGCTCGCATCGACGCCGCACGTGCGCCCTCCTGCCCACGCCCCTGGTTATTCCCACACTCTCACCCCCGTCACCTGCGCGTACACCGATCGCAGACCATCGGCAAGCCGCCGCACGAGATCCGATGCCGCATCCCTGGCCGCAGGAGGAAGCGCAATCTTCACGGGAATCGACGGACCGCCGTCGCCCCAAAGCTCTATCGTGGCAATGTCGATCGTTCCGTCGAACCCCTGGATACCCTCCACCACATCGCTCTCAACCGCCCCAACCATCGAGGCGAACACGTCGTTCGATCCGAGAGGGTGCGCGATCGCCTGCTCTTTGAGCGAGAGCAGCCGCGCACCGAGCGCGCTGTCGTCCTTCGCCGCCACATGGGCCGAGTTCACCAGCACGGGCTTGAGCGCATCGAGGTTCGCGGGCTCGAGCCCCGCCGCCTGCACCACCTCGCGCAGCGCGCCCGCCGCCCAAGCGCCCAACCCGCTGGCACCTGCGAGCGGCAATCCGTCGAGCGCCGACGACACCGCTTCGTCGAGCGCGCCCTGGCCCCGCGCGTAGGCATCGAGCATTCCCGACCAGCAATCGAGCACGATGCCGAGCGCTCCCACAGCCGCCCCGCCCTGGTCCTTCAACCCGTCGAGCAGCGACGACACCACCGTCGAACCGTCTTCGGACGCATCGGCCACCAACGTTGCGGCAGACACCGCCGCACGCGTGCCGAGCGTTCCCGCGCCACCCACGAACGAGCTTTCGAACCCATCCGACGCCGCAACGCTTCCCGTGTTCGCCACGAGCGCGATCACACCGTACCGTCCTGGCGGCTGCGCGGAGATGCGCTTGCCCACAACGGCTCCGAGCGCCTTCTTCACCTGCTCGAGCAGGCCTCCCGCTCGCCGCTTCACCTCATGGGACAGCGGATCGAGCGCCGCACGCGCCTTGACGTAGTCGTCGGCGGCAGCGGCGACGGCCTCGTAGTGGTATTCGAAGCCGTTGTCGATGGAGCTCGAGGCGGCTGCCACCTTGCCCATGCTCGCCGCCGAGAACTCGCACCGCGCGCACGCGGGGTACGCCCCCGCCTCCCTCTGGGAAATCGACCCGACGCCCGTCGGCGCCATCGCGTCGGGACACCCCGACCACGCATGCATCACCGTCCGTCCCTCGTCGTTCGCCGTACAGGGGTACACCGCCTCCGTGTAGAGCGACGTGCCCCTCATCTCCGACGTGTTCTTCGGCAGATGCGGGAAGAAGGCTTCGAACGAATCCTCCGTCTCGCGCACGTAGCCCCGGCGGATCTCCTCCACCGCGTAGGAGTAGAACCGCGTGCGCAACGCAGACCGCGCCTGCTCCGCCACCGTGCCGTCCGCCGGCGCCTCCTCGGCGAGACGGCGCGGATAGTACGCCTGCGCCCGCTTGAGCGCAACGGAAAACGACCAGGCATCGACGCTGTTGAACAGCGGGTTCTCGGCACCGGCCATCCCGGCAAGCGAGGCGGCGCGCTCGTACATGCAGTAGGAGGGGTTCAACCCGCAATCGTGCTCGAACGCGCGACGCTTGGCTTCGCTCGCCTGCTCGGCTGCACGTTCCGCCTCGCGCGCCGCCTGCCGCACGTCCTCCGCCTCCGCATCGACGTCGGCGCCCAACTCATCCAGCTCCTCGGCCCCTCCTACCGCGATGTCCTCGCCGGCGGCCGGCGCGAGAACGGCAAGCGCCAGATAGTTCGACGAGGCTCCGTTGTTCGCGGATGCCACCGAAGCCGCGTTCGCCGCCGCCAGAAAAGGCAGGACGCGCTGCAGCCGATTGAGCCCGTCAGCCGCCTTCCGAGCGAACGTGTCGCGCGCATGCGCCACGTCCTTGCCCGCCTTGAGCAGCGTTTCGGACGCCGTCGCCGTTGCAGGCGTGCACAGCGCCGCGATGCCGAGGCCGGTAGCCGCCAGGCTCGTGAGCGAGAGCGACAGCACGACGGCGTCGCACACGTGCACGACGATCATGAACTCGCCGATCTCGTTTTCCGCCGCCAGCGCCGCCGCGTCGGCCACGTTCTGCACCTCCGACGCCGCCGAGCCGATGCGGTACGCCCGTCCCGCCGAAAACACGAGCGCGAGCGCAATGAGCAGCGCCAACACCATGCCGACGGTGGTGAGGCCCTCTTCGTCTCTGAACTCCATGCCCCTCATGACGCCCACGCCCCCACCCAACCGGCAGGGTCGTTGCCCGCGCCCGACGAGCGTGCCCACGCCGGCTGCGTCGGTTGCTCAGCCTCCACCCGCACTTCGAGGTTGCCGTTGCCGTTCACGATGCCCAGCAGCGCCCCGCCCGCATCGAGCAGCGGCAGAGGCCGTACCTCGGTTGCGATGGTCACGCGCACGACACCTGCGGCCTCGTCGCCCTCCATGCGGATATCCCAGCTGCACGAGCCTTCATGCACGTGAAAGCACGAGACAGGAGGGATGGCGCCCAGGCGATGCCGGATGAACGCCTCGCAACTCTCCGTCATATCGCCCGCCGCAGCGGTTTTCGTCGCAAGCAGCCGGCAGCCTTCCGTCGCCGCCGCATGCATGACGATGCGGTCGTACAACAGCATGCCCGGCTGCAACAGCAGCAGCAATCCGACGAACAGCACCGGCAGCAAACACGCCGCCTCGACCGTCGCCTGACCTGCTTCGTCAATGCGCTTCATCCATCCTCCTCTCACGCTAATACAAGAACACGTCGGCAAGCGAGCCCGGTGCCGCCATCTGCACGTGGTGCGATGCCGACGTCACCGCATGGTCGACGAACAAGCCCCGTTCCAACATCTGCCACAGCGCGCCGCACGCAACCACCACTGCCAGAAACGCAGCGGCGACCAGCGCGAACTCCACCGTTCCCTGCCCACGCTCATCCCGCAATGCCCGCGCGTAGGCGCCGTCGGCTACAATCCGTTGATCCCTTCGGCGATGGCGTCCCAAAGCTCCTGGAGCTTCGGGCGAAAGATCGTGATCGCGATGATGGCGATCACCACGAGCACGCCGACGAGAATCGCGTACTCCGTCGTGCCCTGCCCCTCTTCCCGACGCACGATCTGCCGCGCGCGGCACGTCAGGCGCGCCATCCCTCTCCAATACGCCTCCATGGGCGAACCTCCTCATCCTCATAGCCCTTCCATCAGTTCAAGCAGCACCGGCCCCAGCACCAGCAACAACATGGCGGGGAGGATGAGCGTGCCCGTAGGCACCATCATCTTCACCGGCGCCTTCGCCACCCGCTCCTCCACCTGCGCCCGATGCATGGCGCGCGCTTCCGTCGCGGCCGACTCGAGGCCTTCCGCCAACGACGAACCGAACCTGAGCGAGCGCACCATGCTTTCCACCACGCGCGCGAACAGGGGCGAATCGTACGATGCCGCCAAATCGCGAAGCGCCTCGTCGCGCCTCGTCAAGCCGATCGACCACGACCGCTGCACGCCCATGCAGGCGCGGGCCAACGTCGAATCGAAGTGCGCCCCGTACAGGGCGAATCCGCGATCGAACGAAAGGCCGCTGCGCAGGCCGAGCGCCACCACCTCGAGCATTTCGGACAGATCGCGCTCGAGGCCATGGGCGCGTTCGCGGGAGGCGCGGTTCACCGCGCGCGGCATGGCCAACGCGCCGCCCGCCGCGCCCGCAACGAGACCGAGCACGGCGAGCTCCGTCGAGAAGATCGCGCCCCCGAGCACGCCCGCCACGGCGCCGGCGCACATGAGCCGCACGGCGGCTTCGCAAAACCCTTCGGGGGACACGACGCGCTCGAGGCCGGCCCGTTTCGCTCGCTCGGAAAACCACCGGCCGAGCCGGCCGAGCGGCATGCGAGCCGTCAGCGCATCGGTGGCGCCGAGCGACAGCCTTTGGCTAAGGTCGGCCGCGAAACCCACGAACCCCCGTTCCTCGCGCACGCTTCGCGTGGCGGCCGCCTTTCTCAGCCGATCCCGTCGTGTGCGCGCATCGCGCCTTCGCAAGAACGAAACGCCCAGCAGCCCGCCGCCAACGGCCGCCATCACAAGCGCAAGACCCATCGCCGCCATTCAGACCACCTCCACGGCCAGCATGCGCCGCACCACGGCAATGCCCGCCGCCTGCATGCCCAGGGCCAGCGCCAACAACGCCAGCCCGAGGGGGCTTGCGAAGAAAGGAGCGAGGAACCCTTCGCTCACCAGCGAGAACACCGCGATGAGCACGAAGGGGAGCACGCTTACCACCCGCGCCGACAGCTTCGCCTGCGCCGTTTGCACGCGCAGCGAGCGCCGCAGCTCGATCTCGTTCTCAACGGTGTCGAGCGCAGCGTCGAGCACCTGCTTCATGCTCCCGCCCGCTTGATGCTGCACGTCGAGCGCCACGGCGACGAAAGCCAACTCCGGCACGGTGGACCCGCCGCGCAGCACCTCGAGCGCCTGCTCGGCGCTCTCGCCGGTTTCCAGCCGATGCGCCGCGCGGGCGTACAGCGCGCCGAGCGGCTCCTGCACTTCGCTTGCCACCTGCTGAAACGTCTGCAACAACGACAGCCCCGATTGGAAGCACACGCCCATCGAGCGCAGCGCGTCGGGCACGGCCTCGCGCATGGCTTCGCGTCGTTTGTCCTGCACCGTCCGAAGCCACACGGCCGCGCACACGCAGATGCAGGCAGCCACGGCCAACCCGGCAACGAGCGATCCTGCGACAACGCCCGCCCCCAGCACGGCGCCCGTGAGCGCCGCCACGCACACCGATGCCAGCGATTCCTCGGTGGTGGTCCACGCGCGGTCCGCCGCAACCTGCACCGCCTCGCGCACGAGCCTCTCCACGCCCCGATTCCCCAGCAGCAGACGCGCGACGGGCCGCGTCCAACGAACCCCGTTGCGCAGCAACCACGCAAGGCGTCCGGCGTGCACGCCGTTGCCGCGAACGGCGCTCGCCGATCCGCGCCGGGCGCGACCGCGCCAGGAAGCGCACGCTGCCGCTCCGCAGCCGAAGGCCGCCATCACGCCTACGCCGCCCGCCATGACGTACGCTTCCATTGCTCCACCTCCCCATCTGCGGCGATTCCCGCATCGGACAATCCGTCAAGCCAGCCGGGAAACGCCCGCCACCGGCCCTCGCACTCCGACGGCTCGCGCCGATAGAGGACGCGCACGTGGCAACAGCGTTTCTCGCGGTCGTACGCGAGCTCCGCAAGCTCCGAAACGAAGCGCGTGCCGTCCAACGAGCGCGCCGTCTGCACGATGAGGTCGAAGGCGCTTGCAACGTTCGATTCGATCACATCAACCGGCAAGTCCACCGCGTAGCGCACCATCGTGGTGAGGCGCGCCACCACGTCGGTCGGCGAATTCGCATGCAAGGTGGTGAGCGACCCATCGTGCCCGGTGTTCATGGCCTGCAGCATATCGAGGGCCTCGGCCCCTCGGCACTCTCCGACGACGATGCGATCGGGACGCATGCGCAGGGCGTTCGTCACGAGGTCGCGAATGGTGACCTCGCCGGTGCCCTCCGCGTTGCGCGGGCGCGCCTCGAGCCGAACGACGTGCGGGTGCTCGAGAAACCGCAGCTCCGCCGAGTCTTCGATGGTGATGATGCGCTCCTCGGGCGACAGCTCGCACGACAACGCGTTGAGCAACGTGGTTTTGCCGCTGCCCGTGCCGCCCGACACGGCGATGCTCTTGCGCGCGCGAACCGCCCACACGAGAAACGTCCGCATCCGCTCGTCGAACGACCCACGTTCCACCATGTCATCCAAGGTCATGACGCGTTTGGCGAACTTGCGCACCGTCATCACGGGGCCGTCGAGCGCAAGCGGCGGTATGATCACGTGCACGCGATGGCCTTCGGGCAAGCGAGCGTTCACCATGGGCGACGCCTCGTCGATGCGCCGTCCGAGAGGCCCGAGCACGCGATCGACCAGAGCGCGCAGCTGCCCCTCGTCCGCAAAACGCTGATCGCTCGGGTACAGCCGCCCGTCGCGCTCGAAGAACACGGCATCGGGCCCGTTCACCATGATCTCGGTGACGGTTTCGTCCGCCAACAGCGACTCGAGCGGACCGAAGCCGAACACCATGTCGATGAGCTCCTCCACCAGCTGCTCGCGCACGTGCAGGGGCACTGCCGCCCACATGGCGCCTTCGAACACCTGGCGACAGGCGCTTTTCAACTCGTTGCGCGCCCGGCTCGGCTGCTCCACCATGATGGAGGCGATCTCGTCCGTGGAAACGAACGTCTGCATCTGCTCCTTGAGCTTCTCGAGGGCGCCGCCGTTCGGCTCGGTCGACCCGGCGGGAGCGTCGTCGATGTCGCGCACGCGACTCATAAGGGACATGGCGCCGCCTCCCTCCTTCTTTTGCGGGAGCGCTTGCCCATGGGCAAGCGCAGCCCCGTCGCGCGGGCCGCACCGCCCTCCAACTGCACAGCGGCGCCTCGACCGCCCGGCAGCACGCCCTGCAGAAGGCGCTCAAGGCTCGCGCATAGGTCGTTGCGCGCCTCGATCAGGTCGAACGGCAGGCCCGCGCCCAGCAATTCCTCCACCTCGGAACCGCCGTCCTTCAGCTCGAACACGTGCGCGCCCCGCAGCGCGCAGGACACGTCTATCGATGTGAACAGCGCGTTCTTCGAGCATCGATTCACGGCGTACAGGAACGGCCCCGTTGCGATACCGCAGCGCCCGCACAGGTCGAGGGCATGCTGGCACGCCCGCAGCGACGAGGGACGCTGATCCACGAGGAACAGCGCCTTCGAACTGCGCTCGAGCAGCAGCGCATGCTGTTCAGCCCAGGCGGCACCGGTATTCGCCACTACCACGTCGAAGCGCGCCAGCAGCTGATCGAGCAGCGCGGGCGCACGCTCCACCACCGCCTCGCTGTCTTCCAGATGACGCGGCGCCGCGAGCAACGCCGGCGATGCCCCCTCCGAGCGCAGCTGCTCGATGCGCGCCGGCGCGGCCAGAAGCTCGTCGATGGCAAGCGGCTGTCTCGCGCCCATGAGGGCGGGGGCATCGCCGAACTGCAGGTCGAAATCGAGCAGCAAGGTGTTGTTCCCCATCCTCTGCGCAAGCAGGGCAGCCACCACCGCCACCGTGCTCTTGCCCGCCCCGCCGCTGCCGCTGACCACCGGCAGCAGGAAGCCCGCACGAGGACGCGAGCGCACGCTCGACGGCGCGACCGTCGTCTGAGTCCGAGCCTGCGGCATGGCCGACGGTCGGGACGCGGGGTGCGACGTCGGCATGGCGCAGGGCATCGGCGACGCCGCCCACGCGCACGCGTTCGCCTGCTTCCGCTGCGCGTAGCGCTCGGCCAGCGCTTGCCGCGTCAGCGATTCGTCGATGCCCGTCGCGCTCACCCGGCTCTTGAGCGAGCCCGTATCCTCGAACACGAGCATGCATACGCGCCGGTCGGAGCGATCGCGCTTGAGCGTAGCCGCCAGGTTGATGGGCGCCACGTCGTCGCTCGACGCCACCCACACCTCGTCCACCAGACGATCGGCCCGGAGGAACCGACGGGCCTCCTCCGCCGACGAGAACAGCCGCAGCCACCCCTGCGTCGCCAGATTCTCGCCCGCAAGCCCCAGGGCCTCGGGATGCTGCAAGCTCATCGTATCGGCGCACAGCGCCACCAGCGACGTCGTCATCGCTCCTCCTCGCTCCCCGATGCCGGCAGCGTGAAGTACAGCTCGGTCTTCTGCGCCGCCGCCACGATTTCCTGCACCGATTCCGCTTTCACCGCCACGGTGATCCACGACACCTTCGCGTCCGACGATTCCCGCGAACCCGCGCTCGTCGCCAGCACCAGCACGTCGCTCGCCAGCACGTCGGTGGACGTGCCGCCCGTTGCGTATATGTCCACCTGCGAACCCGCGGCAATCGCGCCGCCCACCGCCTGCACGTCCTTCGCGGGCACGCTGAGCGCCGTCAACCCCTCGGGAACGTCGAGCCTGCTCCCCGCATCGCGAAACCGCTGCCCCGACAGCACCTCGCCCGCCAAGATGGTTGACGACGCCTTCTTGCCCACCACGCCGTCGGCCGACCGGAACGCCTCGGCGGGCAGCAGGTCAGCCACCCACATGCGCGTTTGCACCGCGCCCGCATCAACCGTCTCGCCTGCGGCGATGTCACGCTTCGCCACGCACACTTCAAGCTGCTCGCCCCCGTAGCGCGCCAACGCCTCGGCGCGCGCCGCATCCGCTTCGCCCCGCACGCCCTGCATGTACGCGAACACGCAGGCGGCGCATGCCAACCCGCAGGCGATGCCAACGATCGTTGTTCTGCTCCGCTTCATATCGTCCTCTCCGCCGTTTGCCTTGATACCAGTATGACCAGCTCATCTAGCAGTTCGATGACGCAGCTCACCATCAAACGCCGCCTGAATCCAGCAGGATTTCCGCTTCGCGCACACGGCTCCCCTACGCGCTGCACCCCTGGTTCCGACGCATTTCCAGCGTTTTTCGCGCGCGAATCCAGCGCGAATCAAGCGCACGGGCGCCCCCTCGCCGCATGGCGGAAACAAGATGCGACTTTCCTGGGGATTCGTTGCGCGATTGCGTCTTCTATGGGAGAATGGGTGCTCGCTGCACGGCAGTGGAAAACGCGGGCGATTGGCGCAGCGGGAGCGCAGGTCCCTTACAAGGACAAGGTCGGGGGTTCAAATCCCTCATCGCCCACCATCGAAATCAAAAAGGGCCGCCGGATCATCCGGCGGCCCTTTCGTCAAGGTCGTCATCGCAAAACTAGAACGGATGTTTCACGTGAAACATCCGGAATGCAGGAGGCGCCGGCATCGCACCTCCTGCCCCACCCCTCACTTCTTGGGATGCTTCGGGGCCCAATCGCGCAGGCCGGGCACGGCTCCTCCGGCCACTTCCCACAGATACAGGCTGGCCACCGAGCAGTACGGGGAGTAGCGACGACGGTACTTCGCGAACAGCTCGGGCGTGATGCGACGATGGTGGTACACCATGCGCAGGCCGCGGTGGATGGCGAGGTCGCCCCAGCTCAGGATGTTCGGGCGCTGCATCGAGAACGTCATGAGCATCTCGGCCGTCCACACGCCGATGCCCGGCAACGCCGACAGCGCGCTGCACACCTCGTCGTCGGACGCGTCGTGCAGCGCCTCCAAATCCAGCTCGCCCGAGCGTACGCGCTCGGCGGCGCCCTTGATGTAGCTCACCTTGCGAAACGAGATGCCCACCTGCTGCAGCTCCTCATCGGAGCAGGTCGCCATGGTTTCGGGCGTCACTTCGCCGAACGTGTCGAGCACACGGTTCCAGATGGTGGTTTGGGCCTTCGTGGAAATCTGCTGCCCCACGATGCAGTTCACGAGCGCCGCGAACAGATCGGGCGTCGCTTCACGCTGCACATGCCCCACAGCCTCGATGATCGCGCCCAGCTTCGGGTCGCGCGCGGCGAGGTACGCAAGTTCCTCGTCGCCGTATTCGAGATACCGCGGTTCGTTCGATGCGCCCATACCCTACCCCTCTCCACCAACGTCAAGGGCCAGTATAGCGAAAAGACCCGGCCGAGGGAGGGGCCGGGTCTTCGGATTGTCTTGAGGCGGAAGGGAGGGAGGGTTCCCGCCTCAAGCGAATATGCGTGGTCGATACGACGCTATTTCGCGCTGCGCTCGCGCAGCTCGTGGCAGGTGCCGCACTCGAACGTGCCGCGGTGGTGGCACTGCGCGCAGTACTTCATCGCGTCCTTGTTCAGGTCCTTCGAGTGGTTGTTGTGGCAGTCGGTGCACGTCGCGGGGTTCTCGTCGTGCTTCTCGCCGGCGGGGCGCTCGTGCGGGTTCACCGTGGTGCCCTTGTCGTCGGTGAGCGCCGTGGAGTCGGCGGTCTTCGAGGCCATGTCCTCGAGCGTGCCGTGGCACGACTCGCAGGTGGCCGCGTCAACCGTGATCACGGTGGCCTTCGTGGCAACCTTGTCGCCGAACTTCACGTCGGCATGCTCGGTCTTGAGCGTGCTCTCGTCGGTGTGGCACTGCGTGCAGGTGACGCCTTCCGCCTTGTGGGCGGTACCCTGCGGGCAGGCCGTGTCGGTCTCTGACGCAGCCTCGGACGTGTGGCACATCGAGCAATCGGACTCCATCGTCCAGTTCACCGGCTGGCCGTCCATGGCGGACGCGCCGGACGTGGAGGCGGAATCGGAATCGCTCTTCTCGGACTGAGCCGGTGCCTCGGAGGTGTCCTTCGGCGCGCAGCCCGCGAGCGACCACATCGCGGCCGTGAGCGCGAGGACGACGCCGAGGACGGCGAGCACGACGAGGCGCTTGTCGGCGGTGTGTGCTTGCACGGTCATGCGCTTCTCCTATCAATCGTCTTGTCGTTCATCCGGCGGAGTGCCCGCCGGATGCGCCCGCCGAGGGAATCGGCGGGCGCGAGGGGGTAGTCGCATCCGGCGTCCATGGGGAGGCAGCGCCGGAACGAACAGCAGGAAGGGGTGTTACTTCTTCGCGTCCCAAGCCTCGAGGTCCGAAGCGTGGCGGGCGGAAATGCGGCCCCACACCTGGTTCTCGGCGTTGTTGCCGCCGGTGATGCCGTAGCTGTGGCTCTGGAAGTTGCCGAAGCAGCCAGCCGAGTACAGACGCGGGATGGGGTTCTGCGCCGTGTCGAGCACCTGACCATGCTCGTTCTTCATCGGGCCGCCCAGCGTGGAGCAGGAGCCGGGGTAGATGGAAACGGCGTAGTAGGGGCCCGCATCCAAAGCCTTGAGCGTCTTGGCATCACGGTCGAAGCGGGCGTCCTTGCCGGCTTCGCAGAACTCCTGATACTCGTCGAACGTGGCCTTGAGGGTTTCGGGGTCCATCCAGTGGTCGAAGTCCTTGATCTTCTTGGCAAGCTCTTCGATGGTGTCGCCCTTGATGATCCAGCCCTTTTCGAGCTCGGCCTTGTTGTCCTGGCTCCAGCCGTCCCACGCGCGGATCTCGTCCGGCAGGTCGGAGGCGAAGTTGCCGCACTCGAAGAAGTCGCCCTGGCTCGTGGAAAGCTTGCCGGCGTCGAAGCAGCTCTGGTCGAAGATGCCCCACGACGGGATGCGATCGTAGTCGTCGATGGCGTCGTCGAAGTGCAGCAGCGTGTGCCAGCCGTTGTGCGGCGAGCCCATGTTGTTCTCGTTGACGTAGCGCTTGCCCAGACGGTTCACGTTGAAGTAGCTCACGTCAGGCATGAAGTACAGGATGGAGAAGTCGTTCTCGGGGTCGCGCGTCCACATGGAGTACATGGAAATGGCCATGTCCATGTGCCACAGCTTCGCTCCCACGTCCTCGGCCATCTTGATGCCGTCGCCCGTGTTGTACTGCCAGCCCTCGAACTTGAAGGGGTAGCACTTGAGGTACTCGTTCTTGAGGTCCTCGTTGAACTCGAAGCCGCCGCACGTCATGATGACGCCCTTGCGCGCTTTGACGGTTTTCTCCTCGGAGCCGATCATCGTGTAGGCGCCGCAGATTTCCTTCGTCTCGGGGTTCTGGATGAGACGCTCGTCGTGGCAGTCGCACAGAACCTGCACGCCCAG